>Ga0164241_10000064_pt1 | contig 246449 bp, 237 predicted proteins | sample OricomyardsoilBY_FD_108780 | JGI IMG/M metagenome (GOLD analysis project Ga0164241, IMG submission 108780) | Backyard soil microbial communities from Emeryville, California, USA - Original compost - Back yard soil (BY) | ecosystem: Environmental > Terrestrial > Soil > Unclassified | place...
CCCTCGTCTTCAAGAGCGGCCATGTCATTGCGAATCGTCGCCGGCGAAACGCCAAGGCCATTGCTCGCCGCGAGCGCCTTAGACCCCACGGGCTCCCAGGTGGCGACGTAGCCTTCAACGATGGCGCGTAGGACGGCCTGGCGGCGATCGTCGCTCATGGTTCCCTCCTGGCTGGCACTCGGCGGCTGTGAGTGCCAATTCTAGCGCCGCCACAAAGACCCCTCCGTGGCACTAGCGTGTGCCCATGAGTTACTCCTCGCTCGACGGTCCAGACACCTCCCTCGCCGGCTTAGCGCACCTGGGCGCAATCATCGGCCCTCTGATTCCCTGGCTCGTGTGGTTATCGCGCCGGAACGAGGATCCGTTCGTGACCAAGGAGTCTGCGAAGGCCATAAACGGCGGCATGGCCTTCCTCGTGGCCTTCATAGCGGCGACCCTTGTGGCGAATTTCGTGCCTCTGGTCGGCTTTGTCGGTAGATTGGCCCAGTTGGCTGTCGCCGTCATCGCCGTGTTCTTGTGTGTCCACGCTTTTAGGCGGGTGAGACGGGGCGTGCCAACTTCCTATCCGTTCCAGATCAAAGTGGTGAGTATCGATGAGTGAAACCCCTCCCCCTCCCCCGCCGTCAACGCCCCAAACACCGGCCCCCTTGCCGGATGCAGAGGCGTTCAGCCAAGCAAGGCTTACGCACCTCGTCAACGGCTTCTTCCCCTTGTTCGGCGGCCTGATCTTTTGGCTGATCTACAAGGACCGTTCGGAGTTCATGGACGACCAGGGCAAGGAAGCAACCAACTTTGGCATCGCGGTATTTGCCGGGTTCGTTGTCCTCAACATCGTGTTCTTCATCATTGGAATCATCATTCCTGCGATCTTCCTCATCTCGTGGATCGTGTTCCTTGCCTTGTGGGCGTTCTCGATCTACAGCGGCTTCCAGGCAGGCAACAGGGCTGGCACCGGTGAGCGGTTCCGCTACTCGATCCTGCCGTTCCGCGCTATCAAGTAGTTCACCGCTGACAAATCAGGGGAATCCCTGACAGTCTCGCCCCGGAATCCGGCTGATGCCGGATTCCGGGGCTTTGACGTTCATGCGACAGTGATTGCGTGACCGAGCAGACAACATCGCAGCCCACCGACATCCCCGTCTCCCCGAACGCGCCAGCCGTGTACCGGGCCCCCGTACTTCCCCCGCAGCCCATGCTTGAGGCAGACGCCCGCATGTGGGCCATGCTGATCAACGTCGCGTCGCTGGCCGGCATTGTCCTATCCGGCGGCGCGCTTTCCTTCGTGGCGGTGCTCGTGATTTGGCTGATGTTCCGGGAACGCAGCGCCCTCGTCGACTTCCACGGCAAGCAACAGTTCAACCTGATGCTTACAGGCGTCGTTGCCGCCGTCGTCACGCTCGTGGGCTCGCTCATCACCTTGGGGTTCGGCGCCGTCGTGCTCGTTCCAGCGCTAATCGCCTTCGGGATCTACGTGTTCGTCATAGTGATCATCGCGACCGTCGCCGCAAACAGGGGCGAGTACTACCGGATCCCGCTCATCATTCGCTTTATCAAGTAGTTGCCGTGAGCTCGCGGACCACATGGTCCGCGAGCAGACGACCCCGGAGTGTGAGCCGAAGACTTCCAGCGAGCGCCTGAGGACCGTCCACCAGGCCATCGGCGATCAACCGTGCTATCACGGCCGCAGGAGCGCCCGTATCGGCCACTGCAACGCCATCCGCGAGTCGAATCCGCAACATCACGGCCTCCAGCGCCAGATCCTCGTCGTTCAGCGGTTCCTCACCACCAAGTGGCAAATGGTTGCCCGCAAGTTGATCCCCGTACGCACGCGGATGCTTGACGTTCCACCACCGCTTTGCCTGCCTGCCCGACGCTGGGCCCAAGTAGGAGTGAGCGCCTGGTCCTACGCCCCACCAGTCTTGGCTAGTCCAGTACGCGACGTTGTGAAGGCACCGCTCGGCGTCAGATTTTGACCAGTTGGACACCTCGTACCAGGAGTAGCCAGCGGCCGTCAGGGAAGCATCTGCCGCCTCGTACATGTCGGCTTGGACATCGGGATCTGTGGGTGCGACCTCGCCGCGGCGTAGTTGCGCTCCCATCTTGGTGCCGGGTTCAATCACGAGTGCATACGCACTGATGTGGCCCGGGCCCAGGGCGATCGCTGCATCGAGGCTGCGTTGCCAGTCGCCAAGCGACTCACCTGGCGTGCCGTAGATGAGGTCCACGCTTGCTGCGAGGCCCTCTCTGTGGGCCCAAGCAACTGCCTTCGCCACGTTGTCAGGATTGTGGGTGCGTTCGAGCGTGGCGAGCACATGCGGCACGGCAGACTGCATGCCGAGTGACACTCGGGTGAATCCTGCGGTCGCGAGAGTGGCGATCGACTCCGCAGTCACGGAGTCCGGATTGGCCTCTGTCGTGATTTCGGCGTCCGGAGCCAAGCCCCAGGTCTGCCGAACGCCGTCAAGCAAACGTGCGAGAGCGTCGGCCGGTAGGAGCGTAGGCGTGCCGCCCCCAAAGAAAATCGTTGACGCGGGCCGCGCATCCTCCCCCATGGCGTTACGGGCGAGCTCCATCTCGCGTAGGGCGGCGTCAACGTAGCCCGCCGGCGTGGCTCCGCCCAACTCGCCTGGCGCGTAGGTGTTGAAGTCGCAATACCCGCACCGCACGGAGCAGAACGGCACGTGAATGTAGACGCCAAAGTCTCTCGGCGCGGTCAAAGCCTCAGTGGCCGCGGCCACAACTACTTCTTCTTGCCCTTGTCCGAGCCGTCATCTGACGTCGACAGCGCGGCGATGAACGCCTCTGGCGGTACCTCGACGGACCCGATGTTCTTCATGCGCTTCTTGCCGGCCTTCTGCTTCTCGAGCAGCTTGCGCTTACGCGAAATGTCACCGCCGTAACACTTGGCGAGCACGTCCTTGCGAATGGCGCGAATGGTCTCGCGAGCGATGATGCGGGAGCCGATCGCCGCCTGAATCGGCACCTCAAACTGCTGGCGGTCAATGAGGTCCTTGAGCTTGCCAACCATCGACAGCCCGTATCCGTATGCCGCGTCCTTGTGCACAACGGCGCTGAAAGCGTCAACGGCCTCTCCTTGCAACAGGATGTCGACCTTGACGAGGTCCGCGGCCTGATCCCCTGCGGGCTCGTAGTCGAGGGACCCGTAGCCGCGAGTGCGCGACTTGAGCTGGTCAAAGAAGTCAAAGACGACCTCCGCAAGAGGCAGCGTGTAGTGCATTTCCACACGCGTCTCTGAGAGGTAATTCATGGTGCCCATGATGCCGCGACGCTCTTGGCACAATTCCATGACGGTCCCGATGAACTCGCTCGGTACCAGGATCGATGCCTTGACGACGGGCTCGCGGACCTCGCGGATCTTGCCACTTGGGAACTCCGACGGGTTGGTGACGACGTGCTTCTTGCCGTCCTCCATCTCCACCTCGTAGACCACGTTTGGCGCGGTGGAAATGAGCTCCAGGTTGAACTCGCGCTCAAGCCGGTCGCGCACGATCTCGAGGTGCAGAAGGCCAAGGTAGCCGCAGCGGAATCCGAACCCGAGCGCCACAGAGCTCTCAGGCTCATAAACGAGCGAAGCGTCGTTCAGTTGAAGCTTGTCGAGAGCGTCACGCAAGACCGGGAAGTCGCTGCCGTCCAACGGGAACAGACCCGAGTAGACCATTGGCCTGGGGTCGCGGTACCCGCCAAGGCTCTCGGTTGCCCGACGCCCCGCGAGGGTTACGGTGTCACCCACCTTTGACTGGCGAACGTCCTTCACACCGGTGATGAGGTAGCCGACCTCACCCACCCGCAGGCCCTTCGTTGGCTTGGGTTCGGGGCTGATGACGCCGATCTCGAGAAGGTCGTGCGTCGCGAGCGTCGACATCATCGCGATCTTCTCGCGCGGCTTGAGCGCGCCGTCGATCACGCGGACGTAGGTGATGACGCCGCGATACGTGTCGTAGACAGAATCGAAGATCATTGCGCGCGTAGGTGCGTCCGCATCCCCTACAGGTGCGGGAATGTCGCGAACCACGCGGTCGAGCAGTGCGCCAACACCCTCGCCGGTTTTGCCGCTCACTCGCAGCACGTCGTCCTCGTCACAACCAATGAGCTGCGCGAGTTCCGCGGCATAGCGATCCGGGTCCGCAGAGGGAAGGTCGATCTTGTTCAAGACCGGAATGATCGTGAGATCGTTCTCCATCGCGAGGTAGAGGTTCGCGAGCGTCTGCGCCTCGATGCCCTGTGCCGCGTCAACGAGCAACACCGCGCCTTCGCACGCCGCGAGTGAACGCGAAACCTCGTACGTGAAGTCCACGTGCCCAGGCGTGTCGATCATGTTGAGTGCGTGCGCCTCACCATCCACGGCCCATGGCATGCGCACGGCCTGCGACTTGATGGTGATGCCGCGCTCGCGCTCGATGTCCATGCGGTCGAGGTACTGAGCCTTCATGGCTCGCTCCTCAACGACTCCAGTGAGCTGCAGCATGCGATCGGCAAGGGTCGACTTGCCGTGATCGATGTGCGCGATGATGCAGAAGTTGCGGATGCGCTCTGGCGCGGTCGCTGCAGGCTCGATGCGGGGATCGGTGGACACGGAGAAGGGCTTCCTCAAATCTAGGGGGCTCTATCGTCCCACGTCGCGGACGTGACTCGCGTTCCACCGGATGCCGATTCGGCGGGGTAGGGCTAGAGTCTGGCGGCGTGAAGTACGTGCTGCTGGCGATGGGACTCGTGTTCCTCGTGGGCTACTTGCTGTCCCGACGCAAGCCGGCGCGGCGCCGGACCTACGCTCCACCGCGGCCACACGGACCGTACCCCGGGGACTTTCGCGGCACAGTGGCGCTCGAGTACTCACCTAACCCCAACGGGAAGGCCGATCCGGGCGAGGTGGTGTGGACCTGGGTTGCCTTCCAAGAAGACCCGAGCAAGGGAAAGGACCGGCCGGTCCTCATCATCGGCAGGGACGGCACGTGGCTGCTCGGCCTCATGCTCACGAGCAAAGACCACAACAATCAATCGCGTCACAACGCCAACTGGTTGGATATCGGCACAGGTGCATGGGATCGGCATCGTCGACCCTCTGAGGTGCGCCTTGATAGAATTATCAGGATTGATCCCCGGGCAGTCCGCCGCGAGGGCGCCACGGTGCCCCGCTCAACGTTCGATGCGGTGGCTCGCTCGCTTTCGAGCCTCCATCACTGGTAGACTGTTTGATCGTGTGCGCGCGCCTCGCGCGCGCCCGTCCAAATTTAAGTCTCAACGTTTACGAGGATTCACGTGGCAAACATCAAGTCAAAGATCAAGCGCATCGGCACCAACGAGAAGGCGCGTCAGCGCAATGTTGCGGTGAAGTCGCAGCTCAAGACTCACGTCCGCAAGGTGCGCGAGGCGATCGACGCTGGCGACAAGACCGCGGCGCAGACCGCTCTGCTCAGCGCGTCGGTCAAGCTCGACAAGGCGGCGTCCAAGGGCGTCATCCACAAGAACCAGGCAGCGAACCGCAAGTCGGCGCTCGCCAAGCAGGTAGCTGCTCTCTAAGTTTTCCTCAACGCCCCGGACGCGCCGAGTAGCGCATCCGGGGCGTTTTGCGTGCTCCGGGTAGATTCACTGACGTGGCGGAACCTCACGGCCCGGCTCCTCGCCTGTGGCACATCCCGACTGCTGGCAGGCATGCCGACGCCACCCACAGCCGCGTACTCGTTGGGCGCCAAGGCATCTTCAGGGACGACTTTGAACTCGTCGCCTACGAACTGTTGTTTCGCGCGCCGGGCAGACTAGGGCTGCGCATCGACCTGTGGAATCAGCGGCAACAGGATCGCGCAACCGAGCATGTCATCGCTGCCGCGTTTTTGCCGGGGGCGCCGATCGGTTCGGGTCGCCGAGTGAGCATCAACTTCACCCGCTCGTATCTTGTCTCGCACGACGACCTGCATTGCGATCCCCAAGAGGTGATCGTCGAGGTCGTCGAGAGCGCATTCGCCGACGACGCGCTTCGCGACCGGGTCGCAGCGCTCAAGTCCGATGGCTACTCGATCGCGCTTGACGACTTCATCGGCACCAAGTCCCAATTGAGCCTGATCGAGCACGCCGCGTTCGTGAAAATCGACTATCGCGACCTCCAGGCGCGCGGCGAGGAACTCGTGTCACTTGCTCAGTCTTCGGGTGCTGCGTTAGTCGCCGAACGGATTGAGACTCGATCCGCGCTCAAGGAGTGTGTCGATCTTGGCTTTGAGTACTTTCAAGGCCACGCCTTCGAGCCTGCCGTGCTCGTAGATCGCGGCCATGCCCCGCTCAGCGGGGATGCGGATGTGGCGATCTAACTGGTGACGAGGCGCCCTAGGACGCGAGCCCCGCTACCGTTCTCACGGCTCGCTCAAGCGCGAAGGCAGGAGCGCGGGAGGCACCTTTGACCTCGGCATCGGCTTGTGCCACCGCTTCGATTGCGGTGGCGAGTCGCAGAGCGTCCCACTTGACCAGGTCCTTGCGCGCACGGTCAACCTGCCACGGGGCTAACCCAAGTTCGCGCGCGTCCACTCCCCCACGCCCGCGTGCGGCCCCCACCTTCACCAGGGTGCGTAGCTTGGATGCGAGCGCGGCGACAAGCGGAACGGGATCGGTACCGGTCTCAATTGCGTGCCTCGCGAGCGCAACTGCGCGGACAGCATCGCCCGCAATTGCGGCGTCGGCCACCGCGTAACCTGTGGCATTCACCCTGGTGCCGTAGTACTGCGCAACGTGCTTGTCTTCGATTGCGCCATCGACATCGCTCATGAGTTGTGCGGATGCTGCCGCAAGCTCCGCGATGTCAGCGCCTACGGCATCGACCAGCGCGCGCACCGCCCCGGCTGAAGCTCGCCGGTTTGCGCGGGTGAACTCACCACTGACGAACGACGCGAGATCGGCATCGCGGGTGACCGCGGGGCACGTGTACTCGACTGCGCTCACTCGAAGGGCATCCAGCAGTCGCTTTCCCCGCACCCCGGAACGGTGCCGAACGATGACGACCACCTCAGGGTCCGGTGCGTTCGCGTACGCGAGTGCGTCGGCGAGGAAGGCGTCGTTCATCGATTCCGCAGAATCAACGATCACGAGCCCGGGCTCGGCGAACAGTGAGGGGCTCGTCGCCGCAAGGAGGTCGCCCGCACGATACGCCGCAGCATCGAGGCGGGTGACGGCTGGAACGGTTCCTGCCTCGCGCATCTCCTTGAGGATGAGATCAATTGCGCGCATGGCGAGCACGTCTTCCGCGCCTGAGACGAGCACGATGGGAGCGGGCCGCGCGCGATGCCAGGTTGGTTCCACGGGGGTCTTCGCTGCCATGGGCCTAGCCTGCCACGTTGAGCGGACACGATGTCGCGAGAGACGGGCCGGGAGTGATGACCACATCGCCACATTCATCCGTGCGGGCAACCGTGCTGGCACGAGCGCCCCACAGATCGAGGGCACCTGCCGCTGGGTGGCCGTACGAATTCTCACCAACGCTCACGATCGCCACCCGCGCCATTACTCGTTGCGCAAGCGCAGGCTCCTGTTTGTCAGATCCGTGATGAGGAACCTTGACGACGTCCACCACAAGAGGATCGATGGCTTGGGAAAGCGCGAGTTGACCCTGGTGCTCGAGATCACCCAAACCAAGAACCGTCACCCCACGCACCGACGCAAACGTCACGACGCTTGCGTCGTTCAGGTCAGTTCCTCCGTAGTCCTCTGCGCTGGACGGCGCCCCTGCTTGGCTCACGGCCGCCTGGGCCGCGGTCGTCGTGTGGGGCGCTAGGACCGCAATCGTCACCTCTCCAACCGTGGCGTGTGTTCCTGCGGTCGCCGTGGTCACGGGAATGGACCCGTTGGCGATCGCAGCTTCGCCGGCTCGGGGGTCCACTGCGGTGACCCAGATCTGGGTCACCGGATAGTGAGCGAGCACCTGGGGTAGTCCGCCGTCGTGGTCGGCGTGGGGATGCGTGATCACGAGCAGATCAATGCGTTCGACGCCGTAGCGGCGCAGGCATTCCTCCGCCGCGCCCCCCTCCGCGCCAACGTCGATCATCACCGCTGAACGTGGCCCGGATCGGAGCAGCATCGCGTCTGCCTGACCAACGTCGCACGCCACAACGAGCCAATCACCGGGAGTTCTGTGCACAGCCAGTCGCGGCACTATCGGCACTGCCAAAGCGGCCACGACGCACACTGCCGCCATGACGAGAACCCCCAGGCGAACCCTGGTCGCGAACGTGAGCGCTATGCAACACAGCACCGCAATGGCCGACGCCCCAGCACCCACAGCGCCGGGCGGCACCACGAGTTGGGCACCGGGAAGCGACGACGCGGCGCGCGCGGCAGCGTCGACAGGTACCGCGCACCAGCCGGCGGCCGTCGCAAAGGCGTGGGCAAGGGGCGCACAGAGCGGCGCGACCGCGAGCGCAGCGAGCCCCAGTAACGTCACGGGCGCTGCACTCCAGCCAACAGCGAGGTTGGCAGCCACAGACCACGGGCCCACTCCTCCCCCAATGAGCGCGAGAAGTGGCAGCACCACGGCCTGTGCGGCCAGGCACACCGCGAGCGGGTGTGCGAGCGCCGCCGGCACAGTCCGTGCTATCCGCAGCGCGAGCGAGGGCGCCCAGAGCGTGATCGCCGCAACAGCTGCCACCGACATCGCAAAGCCAGGCTCGCAGGTCAGGCGTGGGTCAAGGATTGCCATCGCGGCTACTCCTCCGCACAGCGCGGGGAGCGCCTGCGCCGGACGACCCCACCACAGTGCAGCACAGACCGCAGCCGCCATGGTGGCCGCGCGCACTACAGAGGGCTCGGGAAACACGATGCACACGAGCAGTCCCATCGCGAGGCCCGTGAGGGCCGCCGCCACTCTCCTTCTTCTCATGACAAGCCTGAGCCCAGCGGTGACCGTCACGAGCACAATTGCGAAGTGCGAGCCCGAAACGGCCGTCAGGTGGGTGAGCCCGCTCACTGCGAGTTGCTCGCGTTGCTCTCGAGACATCCCAGAGTCGTCGCCGATCACCATGCCGCGGGTCAGTGGTTGTAGCCGCTGCGGCAAGTCGGCGGTGGCGGTGCGCAGACCCGCGCGCAAACCTCCAATGAACGCATCCATCCCCACGGCTTGAAGTTGTTCTTCTATGCGCGGCTCCCATACGACAGCAGCGGCGCGTCCGCTGGAGGCATGGAGCTTGCCGCGAAGCACCAACCGGTCGCCGCGCGTAACCTCGCTGAAGTCCTCACCTCCCCACACCACAACAGTCGCGTTCGTCGCTGCGCCGTCCACCCGAGCTACCGCCAACTCAACGCGCCAGAGCCCTTCCGTTGGTCCGTCAACACCGGGAGCGCTGTCCGATCGCGCGACGCCTGCTAACTGCACGGCGCTACCCACTGCGTTGCGCACGGGCAGCTCCGCGGCAACAACTGCGTTGGCCCCCGCCCATGCCATCACCGCCGCCACCGCTCCCACTGCGACAGCTGGCCTGGCGTTCACGCCCCTGCTACCCACGGCCGTACCGGCCACCGCACCCAGTACCAGCAAGACGCCAACGGGCAGCCACCCCCACCCGAGCACGCAACCTGCGGCGCTAAGCCACGCGGCCGCAGCTGCGGGAAGCAGCCTCGCGTCGTGGGCACCCACGTCACACGGTCGCGACGCCCTGCAGCGCGTCGACGATGGCGTCGCCAACGCCAGAAACGCGACCAAGGTCCGTCAATGTCACAAACGGTCCGTTCGCCTCACGGTCCGTCACGATCCGCTGGGCAAGGACCGGGCCCACCCCGGGCAACGCCTCGAGCTGTTGTGCATCAGCACTGTTGAGATTGACCAGACCGGTTCCCGCCTGCTCTGTGTCACCCTGCCTGGGCACGATGATCTGCTCGCCGTCAACGACCTTGCGCGCAAGGTTCACGTCATCGAGCACCGCATCAGCCGTCGCGCCTCCAGCAACCTCAATTGCGTCAGCAACCCGCGAACCCGCCGGCAGCTCCGCGAGACCTGGTGCCGCGACCGCGCCGGATACGTCAATCACCACGACACCCACACTCAGCCCAGGCACCCCCGACGCCGAAGCGCTAGGCAACGCAAGCGGTTCGCCCCCCACAGCGTCGGTCCGTGCGAACCACCACCCAACCCCTGCAATCAATGACAAGGCAAGTGCCGCCGCACTCGCCTGACGCCACGACATTCGAAGCCGAAACCCCTGGCGCGATTCCGGGATGGCGGAGCCATGAGCGGCCTCGTAAGCGCGAGCCGCGGCGGCGGCGAGCGAGTCCTTCCACCGCGCCTCAGAGTCGTCGTGGGTCATGAGACCGACGCTAAGACGACAAGCACAGACCGCCGCCCCACCCCCAAGAAATTGGGGAAGCGGCCCTCGCGGGCCACGGTTGGGGACGCGGCTCAGGCGAACTGTTCGGGCAGGTCCGCCACGACAATGGCAAGGGCGCCCGGACCCGCGTGCGCGGCAAGGACCGCAGAAACTGGCGTTGCTACCGCGAACACGAGTTGCGGACATTCGTTCCGGAGCGTGTCCATGGCGGCGGTGGCGTACTTTGCAGCGCCAAGCGCCATGACGGCAACGCCCGGCCGCTCGCACGCGAGGATGGCTCGGCGGGCATGCTCAACGAGCGCGGCGCGAGAACGCTCTGTTGTGCGAACGCGCTCGTGCATGGCCACGGCGCCATCGGTGACCGTCAACAGCGGCCGCACGCCTAGCACCCGCCCAACTGCCGCGACGGCGGGGCCGATGCGACCACCTTTGCGGAGGTGGTCAAGGTCGTCCACGGTGAACATGCACAGCGAGGATCGCGCAACGGATCGCGCTGCCTCGGCAACGGACAGGGCATCCGCGCCCGTCGCGGCGAGGGCGGCGGCGGCAAGGGCGGCGTAGCCCGTGGCCATTGCGACAGTTGCGGAATCCACAACGTGTACTGGAATTCCAACGGAGCCCGCCGCCGCTTGGGCCACCGATACTGTGCCTGACAACTGTGACGAGATCAGCACCGCCACGATCGCCCCGGCTCCCTCGCGCTCGGCTGCGGCGAACTCACGTTCAAACGCCGCCGCGTTGGGCTGAGATGTCGTGACCGTTTCGCCAATTACCAGGTGAGCAAGGACCTGCTCGGGGGTAATGTCATCACCCTCTGCGTGTGCCTCGCCGCCAACGATCACCTGCATGGGGACTACGCGCACGCCCCACTTGCGGGCAAGCTCCGGCGGCAATGAGGCCGCGGAATCGGTCACCACCGCGACCGTCTGCGTCATGCCGCCACCCTAGTGACGTCCCCTAGCCAGCACAATGACCGAACGCGGACCTCGCCTAGACAGGGACCACGTTGACAAGGCCCGGAGCGCGCACAATCACCGTACGGATCTGGGCCCCATCGAGGGATTTCACGACGTTGGGATCAGCGAGTGCAAGCTCGCGCAGCGCGTGCTCTGCGATGTCCGGCGACACCTCGAGTCGAGCACGAACCTTTCCACGCACCTGGACCACACACGTGACGGTTTCCTGCACCAGTAGCGCCTCGTCCCACGCCGGGTAGCCGGCGAGCGCGACATTCTCATGCCCGAGCATCGACCACATGTCCTCAGCGCAGTACGGCGCGAACAGGCTAAGCAGCACAGCGACGACCTCGGCGGCCTCGCGAACGGCGGGGTCCGCCGGTCCCACACCGGAGTCGATCGCCTTACGGCTTGCGTTCACGAGTTCCATCACGCGAGCGACAACCACGTTGAAGCGGAAAGTCTCAACAAGGTAGGCGCAATCGGCGAGGGTGCGGTGAGTGACGGCGCGCAGTTCGGCACTGCCCGACGCCGGATCCACGCCAGGCGCCGACGTCACGTCGTGCGCAAGCCGCCACGCGCGAGCAAGGAACTTGGCGCTGGCGCCAGGCGAAACATCGGCCCAGTCAATGTCGTCTTCAGGTGGACCGGCGAAGGCCATGGTGAGACGGATCGCGTCGACACCGAACTCATCGAGTTGTTCGGAGAGCCGCACCAGGTTTCCACGGCTCTTCGACATCGCCGAACCGTCCATCTGGACCATTCCCTGGTTGAGCAGGGCGCTGAACGGTTCCTCAAAGTCGATGAGACCCATGTCATGAAGCGCCTTGGTGAAGAAGCGCGCATACAGCAGGTGCAGGATCGCGTGCGTCACACCGCCTACGTACTGATCGACGGGCGCCCACTTCTTGGCCGCTGCGAGGTCGAACGGCCCATCGGCCTTTGACGGCGACAGGTAGCGCAAGAAATACCAAGACGAATCGACAAAGGTGTCCATCGTGTCGGTGTCCCGCAGTGCCGCGCCCCCACATCGTGGGCAGGTGGTGTTGACCCAATCGGTCGCGGCCGCGAGCGGCGACTGGCCCTTGGGCTTGAGGTCGAGCCCCTCGGTGGGCGGCAGCACAACGGGGAGTTGGTCGTCAGGAACGGGGACCTCGCCGCAGTCATCGCAGTGGATGATCGGGATTGGGGTTCCCCAGTACCGCTGGCGAGAAATCAGCCAGTCGCGCAAGCGGTAGTTAACGGAACGCCCACCAACGCCGTCAGCGTCGAGGTTAGCGATGATCGCCGCAATCGCCTCTGACTTGGGCAACCCGTCAAGGGGGCCCGAGTTGATCATGACGCCATCGCCGACCGTGGCGACACCGCTCTCGCCAGGGTGTGGGAGCTCTGCACCGTCGTCGTCGCGCACGTCGAGGACGGGGACTACGCCAAGGCCCATCGCGAGTGCAAAGTCGAGGTCGCGCTGATCGTGAGCGGGAACGCCCATGATGGCGCCGTGGCCGTAGTCGGCGAGCACGTAGTCGGAGGCCCAAATGGGCAACCGAGCTCCGTTGACGGGGTTGATCGCGAAGCGCTCAAGGAACACGCCGGTCTTTGGTCGGTCAGTGGACAGGCGCTCAATCTCGTTCGAAACCTTGACGCGCTCAACGTAAGCGTCGAACTCACTGCGCACCGCGTCGGGCGCTTGCGATGCCAACTCAGCGGCAAGGTCACTGTCTGCCGCGACAACAAAGAACGTGGCGCCATACAGGGTGTCGGGCCGGGTCGTGTAAATGTCCACGGGCTCGTCGCGGCCTTCGATGACAAACTTGACGTCGGCTCCGTGGGAGCGACCGATCCAGTTCTTTTGCATTGCGATGACCTTGGACGGCCACGTCGCCTGCAGGGTGTCGAGGTCGTCGAGCAAGCGGTCTGCGTATTCGGTGACCTTGAAGTACCACTGGGTGAGCTTTTTCTTGGTGACAGGCGTGTCGCAGCGTTCGCACAGCCCACCCACAACCTGCTCGTTCGCGAGAACGGTCTGGTCCTTAGGGCACCAGTTCACGAGCGACGGCTTGCGGTACGCGAGGCCCTTCTCGTAAAGGCGCAGGAAGAGCCACTGATTCCAGTGGTAGTACTCGGGGCGGTGAGTCGCGAGCACGCGATCCCAGTCAAATGAGCACGCGTAGCGCTCCATCGACTGGCGCTGTTGCGCGATGTTGTCTTCCGTCCACCCCGCGGGGTCAATGCCACGTTTGATCGCGGCGTTCTCAGCCGGCAGCCCAAAGCTGTCCCAGCCGATGGGATGCAGCACGTTGTAGCCGCGCTGAATCCAGTAGCGCGCAATGACGTCGCCAAGCGCGTACGCCTCCGCATGGCCCATGTGGAGGTCGCCGGAGGGGTACGGGAACATGTCAAGCACGTACTTAGTTGGGCGGGTATCGCCCGCGCGGCCGCTCTTGAATGGCTGGGTCTCGCCCCACACGGGTAGCCAGCGGTCCTCGATTGCGCGGAAGTCATAGCGCTCGGCTTCGAGGCGGTCGTCGGTAGTGGGCTCAGTCACCCGGACATTCTAGTGAAGGCCCGACGCTCGGCGACCAAGGCGGCCAGGCGCACCAAGTCCTGGGAAGTGGGAATCTCGTTGACGATCCTGCTAGCGTCTTGCCCGTCGTAGTTCTCGAATCACCGCGAGCGCCTCTTGGGGCAACGGTGAAGCAGCGGACTTTGGCACAAGAACTACCACGACAGACGCGGTTGCCCTAGTGTTTCTGTCACCACGATTGTCCGGCTGAGGGGGAATCCTTGTGAGACGCATTTACGCGCCACTGTCCGCTGTCCTTGTACTGATAACCGCGCTGGTATTTGGCGCATTGGTCGCGGCGCCCAGTGCCGCTGCGACCACACGCACCATTAGCGGCACGGTCACGTGGCCGAGCGACCTCGCGCCCCAATGGGAGGAGCGCGTGCGCGTAAGCGTCGTGGATGTCGCTAGCGATAGCTACGTCGCCTCTGCGTATCCGGACCCGTCAACGGGAGCGTATTCCGTAACGGGACTACAACCCGGCGTGTACAGGGTGAAGTTCACCGTGGACCCCCGCTACGACGACAACGGCTTCTACCAGCACAGCGGCATCATGACTCAGGTCTACAAGAACGTGCATGGCACATGGGACGGCTACACGCCCGTCAATGTGACGGCGGGCAACAAGTCCGGCATCAACGCCAAGCTCGCGTACGGTACAACGATCTCCGGCAAGGTCACGGCGCCCTCGGGCACCACCTCCAACTGGTACCGCGGCGTGACCGTCTCCGCCTACTCATCAGGATGGGAAACCTCGGATGCCGACGTCAAAGCTGATGGCACTTACGTCATTCGCGGCCTGGCTCCCGGCACGTACACGGTGGGTACATACATGTATGAGTACACGCTTCCCGGGTCTGCAACGAGTTCGCCCGCGCCGGCGCTCGTGGGCCAGTATTGGCGCAACACACGCAACCGCGACGACGCCGAGCCCGTGACCGTTCCCGCCGCAGGCACAACGGGGATCAATTTCGCCCTGGTGAAGGGCTACACGATCTCCGGCACCGTGTCACTGCCCGCCGGCGCCAACAAGAACCAACTCGCCGGTGTCAGGGTCTGGGTGAGGGACGCCACAAACGTCGTGGAGACCGCGTATATCAATACAGCCACCGGTAAGTGGACGGCATACGACCTCACCCCCGGCTCGTACACCGTCCAGTTCTATAGCGAATCGACCTACTGGGACTCGGCCACCTCCAGTGACAAACCAAACGAAATTATTGGCGAGTACTACAACAATGCCACCACGGCGTCGGCTGCCACCAAGGTGACGATCACGACAGCAAACCGCACGGGCATCAACGCGACCCTTGCGGTGGGCGACTCGATCTCCGGAAAGGTGACCCTGCCCGACGCCTCCCCAAGCGAATGGCGCCAAGCGATCAGCGTGGCGGCAATTACGTCGACCGGCGAACGCCTCAATGGCTCGGTGGATCGAACAACGGGCGTGTACCGCATCGGCAAGTTGCTGCCCGGCTCCTACACCGTGAACTTTACGGTGCATCCCTACTATGTGGGCGACGTTTCACATCCCGCCCCGGCACTCGCACCCGAGTACTACAAAAACTCGTATACCCAAGCTGGCGCCACCCCTGTAACGATCGTGGCCGGCACCACGCGCACTGGCATCAACGCGACGCTTGAGCCCGCCCTTGCGTCAACGGGAAAGTCGATCTCTTGGTACGACGGCACCAATGGTGTGAAGGCACAGTTCGGCGAATGGTCGCCCACCCCAACGAGCGTCAGTTACCAGTGGCTGCGCGGGGGCGTGATCATTCCGGGGGCAACAGAACAGATCTATATGCTGACGCCGACCGACAGGGGCACGATTCTCACCGTCACGGCGACGGCAAAGGCCGACGGGTACGGCGACACGAGCTTGTCCACATCCGTAAACATCCCGTTTTGGCAGTTCGACGCTGCACCAACGCCTTCCATCTCGGGGACGGCGAAGGCCGGCTCCACGTTGACTGTGAATCGGGGCACGTGGTCCCCAACACCGACCTTTTCGTACAGGTGGTATCGCAACGGCGCCCCAATTTCGGGCGCGATCAAGAGCACCTACACCTTGACCACCTCGGACCGCGGCAAGACCATCACGGTTGCGGTCACTGGAAAGTTGACGGGCTATGCCACAAAGAGTGTTACGTCGGCAGGCAAGGCCATCCCTAAGGTGTTCACCACCACCCCCACCCCCACGATTACGGGCACTTTGCGTTCGGGCTCCACGTTGACCGCCCACCGTGGCACCTGGTCCCCCGCTCCCAGTTACAGGTACCAGTGGTACCGCAGCGGTGTCGCAATCCCGGGCGCCACCAGCTATCGGTACAAACTCACCACCAACGACAAGGGCAAGAAGATCAACGTTCGCGTCTACGGCACCAAGACTGGGTACCTCACGGCCTACAAGACCAGCACCACAAAAACCATCGCTCGGTAGGACCACAGTCGCTCCCCTCGCGCGCATGCGTCACGCGGCGTAGCGTGGTCCCCGTTCGCACGGCGTGGGGAACCGACTGAGGAGATTTGCCATGGATGTTCTTGCGCAACGACGGACTGCGTGGTTGGTGGCAGTCATGACAGTGATCGCACTCTCCACCGCGTCGCTGGGGCTCGCCCCATCGGCTCGAGCGTTGCCAAGTGTCACCGTGAGCGGCACGGTGACATTGCCCGAAGGCGCTCCTTCGGAGTATTTGAACGCCGTGACCGTGTGGATCCACGGACCGGGTGGGCACGCAGATTCGGCGGCGGTCTCCCCCGCAGATGGCACCTACGTGTTCACCGCGATCGCGGCTGAGACCTACAAAGTTGAGTTCCGGGTTGGGTCGTACGTCCCCGAAGGCGGGGGTAGCGTCACGCCGGCTCTCGTCGACGAGTTCTACAACAACGCCTACGCCATTGGTGCCGCCACCGCTGTCATCGTAGGAACGAGCAACGTCACGGGAATCGACGCCACGCTCGAGTGGGCCGGAAGCATCAGTGGCACCGTCACGTTCGAGGGCGATCAGCCGGCAGACACCTACAAAGGCGTGCGCGTCAATGTCTCCGGACCACGAGGGGCCAGCGGCGGCGATCTCAACCTAGCGGCCGATGGCTCGTATTCAATTGGGGGCCTCGCGCCTGGAGACTACGTGGTTCAGTTTCTGCGCCAGTCGTACTGGAACGGCTCAGAAGTCGTCGCTCCCACCTTCATGGAGGAGGTGTACAACGACGTTTACGGCGTCACCGGTTCCCAGCCGGTTACGGTAGTTGGCTCAGCCACGACGTCAGGGATCGATGCAGGGCTGAATCCCGCGGGTCACTTCACCACTCTCGGTACTCCGTCTATCACCGTCGGATCGCTCGCGCTCTACTCAGTCCTTGGGAGCTCGACCGGCTCGTGGCAGCCCTCCGCCACCGCGTTCACGTATCAGTGGAAGCGCGACGGCGTACCCGTCGCGGGCGCCACGGACTCCACGTACGAACTAACGCTCGACGACCAAGACTCGACGCTTACGCTCACGGTGACCGCGACTCGTAGTTCCTTCACCAGCGCGGCTCGCACCTCAGCGCCCCTTGTTCTGCAGAAGTTCTTCACCGCGGCTCCTATGCCGAGCATCAGCGGCACCGCCAAAGCCGGCTCCAAACTGACCGCGAGCCGGGGCACCTGGTCACCCGCGCCGTCGGCCTTCACCTATCAATGGCTGCGGAACGGCGCCGCCATCACTGGCGCCACGGCGTCGACCTACACACTCAAGACCCTCGATCGCGGAGCCAAGATCACCGTGCTGGTGACCGCTTCCCGCGCCGGCTACACAACAAGCCCGCGCACCTCGCCGTACCTCTACATCCCCAAGGTCTTCACCAAGACCCCAACCCCAACGATCACGGGCACCGCTCGCGCCGGTTCCACCCTCACCGCACACCGTGGCACGTGGTCTCCCACACCCACCTACTCGTATCGATGGCTCCGCAACGGCGTCCCCATCGCCGGTGCCACGAGCTACAAGTACAAGCTCACCACCAAGGACAAGGGCAAGACGATCTCGGTACGGGTCTACGCCAAGAAGTCCCTGTACCTCACGACGTACAAGACGAGCGCGGCCAAGACAATCGCCAGGTAAGGGCTACGGTCTTAGGCCTCCTGAGTGACCTCAACGGTCACGCTAAGGGTCTTTGTGGACCCGGCAACCACTCCCGTGAGTGGCGGCACGTCCCCGTACTCCCGCCCGCGCGCAACGATCACATGGTGATCGCCTACTTCCTTGTCATTGGTGGGGTCAAATCCAAACCAATCACCAGTCCACCACTCGACCCACGCGTGGGACTCGCCGCGCACGGTCTCGCCGATCTCGGCGTCACGCTTGGGGTGCAGGTACCCGGAGACGTAGCGGGCCGGAATTCCCACCGATCGCAAGGCCCCGATCGCAAGGTGTGCGAAGTCTTGGCACACGCCCGATCGTCCCGCCCACGCGTGGGCCGCTGGCGTGTGAACCGACGTGACGCCTGGCACGTACTTCACCTCGTCGTACAAGTAGGAGCAAATGTCGCGGGCCGTCTGGTCTGGCGTGCCCTTGCCCGCGGCCTCCGTGGCGAAATCCAGCAATTGGGGCGTTGGCTCGGTGGTCGCCGTGTTCACGAGGTACTCGCACAGCAGGTCCTTGAACCGCGGCCCCGTAATCGCGTCCCATCCGGCGCGGTCTTCACGCGCAGGTAGGGAGCCGACTTCCACGAGCGACTGGCCGGTGACAGTCAGTGATTGATGTGGTTGCAACACCTCAAAGACGGTGACCTCTGCCTCCCAATAGTCGCGGTAGGTCTGCCGCCACGTCACGGGCGTGACATCGACTCGCGAGTCAAGGACCCGTTGGCGCGGCAGCCACGCAGGCGTCAACCGCGCCTCGTTGTAGGAGGAAACGACCTCGGTCTCGTAGGTGAACGATGTTCGGTGAGAGATTCGCAACCGGGTCATCTACAGGGCCTCCTGGTTCCACAGCACCGTAGAGGCGGGCAGGAAGTAACGGTCACGGATTAGGTCCGACGCTAGGGCACAGGCGCGCTGTACCTCGCGCATTTGTTCTGGCAGGTTGTTGAGGATCTCCCGAACGTCGCGGTATTCGAGGTTGGTGCGAGCGCGTCCGAGCGCAAGGCGCGCGCGGTCGCTCATTGCCTTGTTGTTCGAGGCCCCTTCGATGAGACCTAGCGTCTCTTCAGCCTTGGCAAGGTTGTAGGCAATGGACCGAGGGAACAAGCGATCGATGAGCAAGAACTCGGCCGCTCGCTCCTCCGTAACGAGCGCTCGCACCGTGCGCAGATACGCCTCGTGAGCGGAGCAGGAGCGCAACAAGGTGGTCCAGTTGGGCCCGGTGGTGCCCTCAAAGTGCCTTGTCATGAGCAGCCGCGCGATCATGTCTGCGCGCTCAAGTGAGCGCCCTAATTCCATGAAGTGCCACGCATCGTCACGGCTCGTCGTTGCGGAGCTCAGTCCCCACACCACGGCAGCGCGTTCGCGGACCCACACAAAGTACTCGTGGGGCCGCGCGGAACTCGTCCAGCGGGGCAACTGATTGCGCGTCATGTTGAGCGACTCCCACACCTCAGTTGAGATCACTTCGCGAGCGCGGCGCGCGTTCTCGCGAGCGGCGGTCAGTGTGCCCGCGATCGACGAAGACCGAGTCGCGTCGAAGGCGAGCACCTCGAGCACGTGATGACGAGTTACGGGCGGCTCGAACGTGCAGTTCATGACGGAAAGCAGCGAGGCGTTTGCGCTGGGCTCATCAACCCAGGGATCTTCGAGGAGCACGTTGAGGTGCACATCGAGAAGGCGAGCGGTGTTGTCCGCTCGCTCTACGTAGCGGCCTATCCAGAACAGCGACTCTGCGATGCGGCTCAGCATGGGTCACTCCCCTGTTGCTCCTGCACGGGTTGTTGCTGTTGCTGTTGCTGCTGTTGCTGAGCCTGCTGCTGGCCCGCCGCGTAGTCGTCTGGGTGCGCGGCTTGTGGCACGGCGGACACACCAGAGAACTCCACTCGCGATTCCGGTGGCGGAGACATCGAACCCCTGTGCCGCACGCCGCCAAGCACCCAGGTGTCCTTAGACCCGCCACCTTGCGACGAGTTCACGATGAGCTGGCCCTTCGCAAGCGCAACGCGCGTCAGACCGCCAGGAAGTACCCACACATCCTGGCCGTCGTTGATGGCGAACGGGCGCAGGTCAACGTGCCGCGGTTCAAGCCCCTCTTCAGTGAGCGTGGGCACAGTCGAGAGCTGAACCACCGGCTGAGCGATCCATCCGCGCGGGTCCTCGAGAATCTGCTGCCGTACCTGATCGAGCTCCGCCTTCGACGCCTTGGGCCCGATCAACACTCCCTTGCCACCGGCCCCGTCTACCGGCTTGACCACAAGCTCGGCCAAGCGGTCAAGGACCTCTTCGCGAGCGTCGGGCTCTTCAAGGCGCCAGGTGTCAACGTTAGGGAGGATGGGCTCTTCTCGCAGGTAATACCGCGTGAGCTCCGGCATGTAGGTGTAGTTGAGTTTGTCGTCGGCAACACCATTGCCCACAGCGTTGGCGATCGTCACGTTGCCAAGCCGCGCCGCATTGATGAGGCCAGGGGCGCCGAGTGTCGAGTCTGAGCGGAAGACGACCGGGTCAAGGTACTCGTCGTCAACGCGACGATAGATCACGTCAACGCGGCGCCTGCCTGCAGTGGTGCGCATGTAGACGCGACCGTTGTGGCACTCGAGGTCGCGCCCCTCGACGAGTTCCACGCCCATGGTTCGCGCAAGTAGCGAGTGCTCGTAATACGCGGAGTTGTACACGCCAGGGGTGAGAACAACGATGGTGGGATCGTCGACGTCCTCCGGCGCCGCTTTGGTCAGCGCCGAACGCAGCCGCTGCGAATACTCGAGGACCGGCCGCACGCCCATGGCACCAAACATGTCAGGGAACATCTGCGACATGGCGCGGCGGTTAGAAAGAACATAAGACACGCCCGACGGCACGCGCACGTTGTCCTCGAGCACTCGCCAGATCCCGTGCTGGTCACGCACAAGGTCGATTCCAGAAATGTGGACCCGTACGCCATTGCGCGGCTCGATTCCCGCGACCGAGCGGTAGAAGTACTGACTTGAGGCAATGAGTTTGCGTGGCACCACCCCGTCATTGACGCAGTGCTGTGATCCGTAGACGTCCGCGAGGAATGCCTCAAGGGTCTTGACGCGCTGAGCTACGCCTGGGGAGATGATCTCCCACTCTTCGGCGCCCACGACGCGCGGCACGATGTCGAGCGGGAAGGGCCGCTCCTCGCCTGCGTGGTCAAAGGTCACGCCTTGGGCGAGGTAGGTGGACGCGAGCGCCTCGGCCCTGGCGTAGAGATCGTCACCGGACATGCGGTCGATTTCCGCATAGACCCTGGCGTACGTGTCCCGCACCTTGCCCTGGAGGTCAACTGCCTCATCCCATGCCGCAGCGGGTGCGTAACGAGTCCACGGAGTCTCGCCGGTGCCATGCGCCATGGTCTGAGCCTACGGCCGTCGTGTTTCGTGCGCGCTACAAGCCGCTTTCTGGCCGATGTAGGCCCGCTAGCAACCCGCATGCGAGTGACCTCGCTGATAGATTGCCGTTCATGGGTTACCCAGAAGATCACCTCGCCGCGGGCGAACAGCTCCTCATCAATGCGCGCCCACATTGGAAGCAGCTCATCAGTTCCGCGCTGATCTTCCTCATCGCGACCGTCGTGGCCACCCTCGCGTATTCATGGCTCTCGGACTCGTCGCTCACCGGAACGGGACGCACGATCACACTTTGGGTCATCATCCTCGCCTGGCTCGCGATCGCGGTGTGGAAGGGACTCATCCCGTTCCTGCGGTGGTTCACCACGCATTTCGTCATCACCGATCGCCGCATCATGTACCGCTCAGGGATCATCACGCGCCACGGGATCGACATTCCGATGGCGCGGGTCAACTCGGTGCAGTTCCGTCACGGGCTCATCGACCGCGCGTTCAAGACCGGCACCCTCATCATTGAGTCCGCGTCCGATGACCCGCTGGAATTCAGCGACATCCCCAAGGTCGAGTCCGTGCACAAACTCCTGTATGACGAGTTGTACAACGAACTCCACGACGAAGGCAGCGGCTAAGCCGCGCCTCAGCCTGCGCGTTGCACATGCAGTATTGACGCCACAAGGCTATTCGTGGCAATTGCTGCCGCTGATCGCGAACGTCGCGTCTTCGCCTTCCGCTCCCGACTCGACCGGCACTACTTTGGTCCCCTCCTCAGTCGCGTAGATGGCCACGAACCACATCGCTACCGATGAGATCGCGCTCTCTGTGATCGACTCCCCGGCATCGACTGTCCTGGAGCTTGATGCGCGGTCGGTAGGGTCGTAGCCCGCGCCAACGGCGACGTTCACAGCGACATCACAGTCGTTTGTCACCACGATTGCCGCGCGCTCCGGGTCACCGTAGAACGCACACCCGCTCAATGTGCCCAGTGCCGCGCACACCGCAACGCTCACCGCCACGAGCGACACGCCTGCAGTAGTTCGCACTTCTGCTCCCTCCCCAATGTGCATACGACCGCTGCCCGCAGCCGGCGGCCTTCTAGAACGCGGCGATTCCCTTGCCCAGCAACACGACGCCGATCACGAGCAAGAGCACTGCCATGATTATCGCGTTCTCCTTCTCCAGCCACTCCCGTAGGCGGTCGAGGGGCGCGCGGAGTTTGTCTGCGGCGACGAGATAGGCAACCACCGGCACCGCGACGGTACTGCCCGCGATGAGCGTAAAGATGCCAACAACGACTGCGGTCTCGCCGCCGGTGATCGCAGCGGACCCAATCGCCACTCCCGCTCCCGCGGCCATGAGCAGGTTCTTGGGGTTCACCGCGGAGAGTAGGAAGCCCAATCCCAACGCGGCACCGAACGTCATCTTGTCGATCGCCGCCATCCACTTTGGCATCGCTGGCGACTGCCCCTCGCGAGGTCTACCGCGCCATTGCTTGACAGCGAGCAGCAAGAGGAGCGCGGCAAGGATGACCGTCACCGTGCCCTTGATGGGGGCGCTTGCCTCAGGATCCTCGTCTGTGAGCACGGAGGCCAGAAGCACGAACGCTACCGTCGCGACAACGATCCCCAGCACCCAGCCGATGAGAAACCCGATGCTCGTCACCTTCGCCTTGGGCGACAGCAGCATGAGGATTGCGGCAATGATCGGAATAGGGCTGATTGCCACTCCGAGCGCAAGGGGCAAGATCTCGCCAATAACGGTATTCATGCCGTCAACCTACTCCGGGGACGCTGGTCAGCACCCTCCAAACGTCGCCTTGTTCCGCATTTGCGGCGCTATTCTTATACTCATGCCGCATTTGAGAATCGCCGAGGCCGCCCAACTCACCGGCGTAAGCGATGACACCATCCGCCGCTGGATCGACGCAGAGGCGATAGGCACCACCTCTGATGCCGCGGGCCGCACGCTCGTGGACGGCGTTGACGTCGCCGCCTTCGCCGCTCGTGCCACGCCTGCGCAGGACCCAACGGAGGTGCGCCGTTCCGCCAGGAACCGCTTCACAGGCATCGTCACCAAGGTGCAGATGGACGGTGTGATGGCGCAGGTAGACCTGCAGTGCGGGCCGCACCGGGTCGTGTCGCTGATGAGCGCGGAGGCGGTGCGGGACCTGGGCCTCGAGCCCGGTTCGGTGGCCACCGCCGTGGTGAAGTCCACCATGGTGATCGTCGAGACCCCAGACAACCATTCGTGAAGCCCGTCGTAGTTGGGGCGATGCTCGCAGCGGCACTCGCCGCCGCTGTCTCCCTCACGGCGTGCGCGCCGGATGCGCAGCCGCACTCCCGCACCGCTACCGCTGCAGGCGACGTCACGCTCACGGTCTTTGCGGCGGCGTCGCTCAAAGACGCGTTCACCGAGCTGGGGGCCACTTTCGAGGCGACGCACCCAGGCGTCGACGTGCGGTTCAGTTTTGCTGGCTCCGCGGATCTTGCCGCACAGATCACCGAGGGCGCACCTGCGGATGTGTTCGCGTCGGCAAACGAAAGGCAGATGGATGCTGTGGGGGAAGCCGTCCGCGAACCACAGCTACTCGCCTCAAACACGCTCACCATTGCCGTGCCAAGTGACAATCCGGCAGGCGTGGGCGGCTTGATGGACCTCGAGAATGCCGCAGTTCGCCTAGTCATCTGCGCGCCAGAAGTGCCGTGTGGCGCCGCCACCGCGGCGCTCGCCGACGCACAGGGCGTCACGTTCCACCCGGTCTCCGAAGAGTCGAATGTGACCGACGTCCTTGGCAAGGTCGCCTCCGGTGAGGCCGATGCGGGAATCGTCTACGTCACCGACATCGCGCGCGCAACGGACGTTGACGGCGTCGCGATCGAGGGCGCGGAGAGTGCCGTTAACCGCTATCCGATTGGCGCTCTCGCCACCTCGGAGCACGCGGAGCTCGCCGACGCGTTTGTCGCGTTGGTACTGGCCGACGCTGGGCAGGCAGTGCTCGCTTCGTACGGCTTTGGTGCTCCATGAGTCAGTCGGCCTCTGTTCAGCGGCGGGCGCCCCGCGCGCCCGCCGCGCCGACGCCGCTGTGGGTCCGCGTGCTGGCGGGCGTTGCGGCGGCATTGGTTTTGCTACCCCTCCTTGGCGTTGTCCTTCGCGTCGAATGGAACGGATTCCTTGAGCGGGTGACCTCCGAGCAGGCCGTCACGGCCATGGGCCTGTCGCTACGGACGGCGGCCATCGCGACGGTGTTGTGCTTGGCACTCGGGGCACCGTTGGGGATTGTGCTGCATCGCATGCGGTGGAAGGGGCGTTCGGTGGCGAGAGCACTCGTTCTCGCTCCCCTGGTGCTCCCTCCCGTCGTAGGTGGTCTCGCTTTGCTCTATGCGTTTGGGCGGCGCGGCTTGATTGGCGGCCCACTCGACAGTGCGGGTTTAACAATCGCGTTCTCAACGGTGGCCGTTGTGCTCGCGCAGACGTTCGTAGCGATGCCATTCACGGTACTTGCCGTGGAGTCCGCGCTCGCCGCGCGTGGCGAGCGACTAGAGGTCATAGCGGGAACCCTGGGAGCCAAAGCAAGCACAACGCTGTGGCGCGTCACGCTACCGAGCCTCAAGACAGCCCTCGCGACCGGAGCGGTTCTTGCCTTCGCTCGCTCGCTCGGTGAGTTTGGGGCAACCCTCACTTTCGCTGGTTCGCTGCAGGGCGTGACTCGCACGGCCCCGCTTGAGATCTATCTGGCCCGCGAAGGAGACCCGCAAACTGCCGTCGCTCTAGGGCTCGTACTGCTGGTGATCGCAGTGACGGTCGTCGTGGTCGCGTTCCGGCCGTTGGGGAGGCCCCGTTGACGCTCTCAGTCACCGTCGGCGTCGAGTCGCGCAGGGTGAACGCACAATTCACCGTCCCGGAAGGCACCACGCTTGCTTTGCTCGGCCGCAACGGCTCAGGAAAGACCACCATTCTTGAGACGATTGCCGGGCTGCTCGCCCCGGATAGCGGGGCGGTTGCGCACGGGGATCGCACCTTCATCGACGTCGCGGACGGTGTGTTCCTCAGGGCTCGCGACCGGCATGCGGCGCTCGTGAGTCAAGCGGATTCGCTCTTCCCGTCGATGAGTGTTCTCGACAACGTCGCCTTCGGCGCGCGGGCGCGCGGCGCTAGCCGCTCGGACGCGCGGGCGACCGCGCAAACATGGCTTGGCCGGGTCGCGGCCGGCGATCTCGCGTCGCGCCGGCCGGGAGAGCTCTCCGGTGGCCAGGCGCGCCGCGTTTCCATAGCCCGCGCGCTTGCCAGTTCACCCACACTCGTCCTTCTGGATGAGCCGTTTGCGGGACTCGACCTCGAATCGGCAACGGCGATTCGCGCGCTTCTCGCGGAAACGCTGAGGGGCATCACGACCGTGATCGCGACCCACGCCGCGCTCGACGCGCACACGCTCGCGTCGCACATCGCAGTTCTTGATGGTGGACGTGTCGCGGAATCCGGTCCGGTGACACGCGTACTCACCAAGCCCCACACGGCTTTTGCGGCAACGATGGCTGGCAGGGTCCTTCTTATGGGAACGCCGGAGTCCCAAGGCATACGCCTCAGCACGGGCGAGCTCGTTCCGTGCGAGACGGAGTCCGTGGCCGCGGGTGCAACGGCCGCGGTTGCACTCCATCCCCGGGACGTTGCGCTCGAACCCACCGGAATCGCGGATGTCGTTACCGCTCTTGAACCGCACGGAGACCTCGTTCGCGTTCACGGAGCACGACTGGCCGCGGACGTGGATCCGGTCGCCGTGCCACTCCCGCAACCGGGCGATTCGGTCCACTTTGCGGTCAAGCTGGCAGGGTCCGCGTACTCGGTTTGACCTTGGCGTCAACAGTGCGGACGGGCGCCCGCGCCGCTCCCCCTAGCATTGAACCCGTGGCCCCAAACCTTGACGGCATTGACGTTGCCGTCGTCACCGTCTCCGACCGCAGCGCGGCAGGGCAACGGGCCGACGCCACGGGCCCAGTTCTCGCTCACGCACTCACTTCGCACGGCGCTCGCGTGGCAAGCCTGGTGGTTCCCGACGAGGCGAAGGCCATCACCCAAGCGCTTGAGCGGGCCATAGCGTCGGGCGCCAGAATTGTTCTCACGACGGGAGGCACGGGAGTGGGCCCGCGGGACGTGACGCCAGAGGCAACCGCGCCTCTGCTCGCTCGTAACCTACCTGGTATTCCAGAACTTCTACGCCAGCGGGACGCGGGTGGCACGCCGCTCGTCGCCTTGTCGCGGGGCGTGGCCGGCGTTACCGCACATCGGCCCCCGGCGATCATCGTGAACCTTGCGGGATCGCCCTCGGCCGTGGACTCTGCGCTCGAGGTACTTCCCGCGATTCTCGCCCACGCGATCAGCCAGCTAAGCGGAGAGGACCACTGATGCCAGCGATCGCCGCTCTCAGCATTGAGCCTTTGTCGCTCGACGCTCATGTCGCCGCGGTCAGCGATGCCACGCACGGAGCGGTCGCGACCTTCGTGGGCGTGGTGCGAGACCACGACCCCGAGGTCGAGGGTGTCGTCACGCATCTTGAGTACAGCGCTCACCCTGACGCGGAGGCCGAACTCATCGCCATCGTGGCCGCGGTTGAAGCCGAGTACGACGTCGTGATTGCGCTCACCCACCGCACTGGGCTGCTCGCGGTTGGCGAGCCAGCCATCGTGGCCGCAACGGGAGCCGCACACCGGGCGGCCGCCTTCGATTCGTGCCGCGAAGTAGTGGAGCGGGTGAAGAACGACCTACCGGTCTGGAAGCGAGAGATCCTTGCGAACGGGGCACACACCTGGGTGGGGATCGCATGAGCGCATTGGTTGACCGCTTTGGCCGCGTACACCGCGACCTGCGCATCTCGCTCACCGACCGGTGCTCCCTGCGTTGTACGTACTGCATGCCCGCGGACGGCGTTCCGTGGCTGCGCTCGAACACCCTGCTCGACACCGACGAGCTTGTACGGCTGACGAGGATCGCGGTTGGCCTTGGAGTTCGCGAACTGCGGCTCACGGGCGGTGAACCCTTGCTGCGACCCGATGTCGTCGACGTAGTCAGGGCGCTTGCTACTATCGACAGCCCCGACACCCCGCTCGACCTGTCGATGACCACCAATGCACTTCGCCTGCCCGCGCTTGCAGCGAATTTGCGAGACGCAGGGCTTGACCGCGTGAACATCTCGATCGACACCTTGCAGCGTTCGAGGTTCCTTGAACTCACTCGCCGAGACCGGCTCGCGGACACGCTTGCGGGCATCGAGGCGGCGCGCGCGGTGGGCTTCTCCCCCATCAAGCTGAACGCGCTCATCATGCGTGGAGTCAACGATGACGAGGTCGCGGACCTCGTCGCCTTCGCGGCGGAGCGTGGCCTGCACATGCGATTCATCGAGCACATGCCGCTTGATGGCGGGCATACGTGGCGGCGCGAAGAAATGGTCACTGCGGACGAGATCCTCGACGCTGTTTCACAGCGCTTCACGCTGACGGCCGTGGCCGGCCACGAGAGCGCGCCTGCGGAAGAGTTCGCGATCGACGGCACCGACGTCACCGTTGGTGTGATCGCCTCTGTAACGCGCACCTTCTGCGACCGCTGCGATCGCGTGCGCCTGACGGCGGACGGCCAGTTCCGCAATTGCCTCTTCGCTCACGAAGAGTCGGACTTGCGCACGCTACTTCGCGACGGCGAGAGCGACGAGCGGATCGCCCAAGCCATGATTGCGTGCGTTGCGACGAAGCGTCGAGGTCATGGGATAGACGAGCCTGGCTTTGTTCAGCCGGATCGACCAATGAGCGCAATCGGCGGTTAGCCGCCAGCGAACGGCGGGAGCACATCAACCAGATCGCCGTCGCGCAGGGGCGCCTCGTCATCGAGGCGTTCGCCTTCACGTAAGAGCGCGCACTGTGAAATGACGCGGGGGGCATCCGAGCCGAGCCGTGACAGCGCCAGCCTCAAACCCCCAGCGGAATCGGCGCTGACGGTTGTCTGGTCACTTCCAACGGCCTCCGCGGCCGCCGCGAACAGACGTACTGAAATCACGGAGCCACCCACGTCTTGGCGAGGGCTGACGCGCGGTCGCATTCGGGGGCAATGTCGTCGCCAGCTGCGGCGCGAAGTCCAGCTGCGTAGCCCACCAAGAAGGTCGCGACAGGCGCGGCTGGCCTCACGACGGAATGCGCGGCATCGCGCGCAACGTCAAGGATCGCCTGCACGTCAACCCCGTCAAGATCCAGGTCAAGTTCCGTCGCGAGCGCGGCTGCCCACGCGTCCAATGCGCTCTCAGTCATCCCAATCGCTCCTTCCAAAAGTCAACATCATCCCAGGTATCTACGTCATGCGCGGCTAAAGACGGATCCGCGACCACGACCATGTCTAAGCCACCAACCAGCCTACGCATCGGCGCGCCCTGTGCGTCAGCGTGCGCGGATATTGCCGCCGTTCGGTACAGCGCGAGCAACGGTTGTTCGCGACCGTCGGCATCGACAACCCACGCCCCATCCCCCGCGCGTGCAGCAAGCAGAGTTGGCACAGCGTCGGCCGCTGCTGGGGTGTCAACCGCAATGACGAGCGTCCACTCTGACGGGACCCTGCCGTCGGCCAGGGCCCTGAGACCGGCAACGACGCCCGGCGCGGGACCGCCGCCCGGAGGATCCTCTACGGTCCACAACGCGCCGTCGTAGCGCGGTCCGCCAACAATGGCGACGCGCCGCGCCCCGGCAACCGCCGCAAGCGAGCGCTCAAGAAGGGAGAGCCCTCCAACGACAAGCTCCGCCTTGGACACCCCGCCGAGCCGCTCGCCCGCGCCGCCCGCAAGGATGACCGCATCCCAACCGTCGGTCACGGCACTGCGTCCACTAACGGCACTCACTCGCGGTGCCATGAGCCTGACTTGCCGCCCTCTTTGGCGATGAGCTTGACCTCGCGAATCGACGTTGACTTATCGAGCCCCTTGACCATGTCGACGACATTCAGTGCGGCGACCGCCGCCGCAGTGAGCGCCTCCATCTCCACGCCCGTGCGGTCAGCGGTGGAGACACTCGTGGTGATGAGCACGCCGTCGTCGAGGATCTCGACATCGACTGTTGCACCGTGAACTCCGATCACGTGGGCCAAGGGCAAGAGTTCAGGGGTTCGTTTGGCCGCAGCAATTCCCGCGATGCGGGCGAGCGCGACCACATCACCTTTGGGGACAGCGTCGTCGCGAAGTGCCGCCACAACGTGCGGGGCGCAGTCGACAAAGGCCTCCGCGACCGCTTTGCGCGACGTTGGCACCTTGGCGGTGACGTCGACCATGCGCACGTTTCCGCGCGCATCGAGGTGGGTGAAGTCGCTCATGCGGTAAACCTCCTGAACAGAACGGTATCGCCGGTTTCGATGGCGGCAACGTCCGCACCGACTCGTGCCAACGCGGTAGCCGTTGCCAGCCTGCCTGCAAGATGCGAACCGGAGCCGCCGGACGTCGCCGGGCGCACCGTTGCGGGACCATTGCCATCGGCGTCGACTATGACAGGCATGAGTTGCTCGCGCCCAGGTGGGCAACGCCAGCCCTGGACCGCGACGCCAGCGTGCCAGCTGGGCTCAGGCACACCGAGCATTGCGCGAACCGCGGCGCCGACGAACAGCTCAACACACACGGCAACGGCCACGGGATTGCCGGGGAGGCACACCACGGCCGTTCCCCCAACTCGACCAACGCCTTGCGGCTTGCCAGGTTGCATCGCTACGGGCGTGAAATCAATGCCTTTGTCCGTTAGTGCGGCCTTGACGGGGTCGTGGTCGCCCACGCTAGCGCCTCCGGTGGTGACAATCAGATCAACGTGGGCGCTGTGGACCGCCGCGAGCACCGTGGCCGGATCGTCACCCACGCGGCCAAGGTCAACGGGTTCGGCTCCAAGGGCCGCCACTGCGGCGCGCAGATAGGCGCCATTGGAGTCGTGAATCTGGCCACCTCCAAGCGCCGCACCTGGCGCAACGAGCTCATCGCCCGTCACAAGGAAGCCAACGCGTGGTCGCGCGGCCACTTCAAGGGCCGCAAGGCCCGACGCTGCGGCAGCAGCAAGGTGGCGCGGGCCCAGTTGCGTGCCAGTAGCGATGACAAGGTCGCCCGGTCTGAGGTCCTCCCCCGCTCGGCGGATGTGAGAGCCAAAGCGCGTAGGTGCCACGAACAACGCGAGATCGCCGTCGCGAACGACCACCTCTTGCGCGACCACGGCGTCGGCGCCCTCGGGTAAGGGCGCTCCCGTCATGATGCGCACGCACCTCCCGGGCAAAACGGCCGTGGACGCGAGTGCACCGGCCCGCGACTCGCCGGCCACGACGAGTGAGACGGGTGCCTCGTCTGACGCCGCCTCGAGGTCAGCGGCGCGAACGGCATAGCCGTCCATCGCGGAGTTGTCGAACACGGGGGACGCGGATACTGCCACGTGATCCGCAGCGGCTACCCGCCCAAGCGCCCGATCAATCGGAACGGACTGCGATAAGGCCGGCCCCACCAGGCCTACTACGAGCGCGATGTGATCGTCGAGGCTACGCATTCGCCGCACCGATAGGCAGCGTTCGCCATTCGCCGTCGCGGGCATCAAGAACTGACATCCGTCCTCGTAGTGAGCGCCCGGCATCCGCTAGCAGCACCACGGCCTGCGCGGCCATCGCCGTGCCAACTTGCCCGCATAGCGGGCCAAAAACGCCGCCGGCATCGCACTGGTCTAGCTGGGGCGGGGGTTGCACTGGGAAGACATCCCGCAAAGTCGCTCCACCCCCGAACACACACACCTGCCCAAACCAGCCTTGCACCGCGCCCCACACAAGCGGAGTCTCCAACCCGGCCGCGGCGTCGGCCACCGCGTAGCGCGAGGACCACGTGTCCGTGCAATCAAGAATGACGTCGTGCCCGCCAAGAACCGTTGGGGCGTCGTGGGCGCTCACGCGGGTGTCGATAGCTGCCACTGCGGTCCATGGCGCAGAAATCGCTAGCCGCGCTGCCGCTGCCTCGACCTTCTTCTCCCCTACGTCGCTGGGCCCAAACAAAATCTGCCGGTGGAGGTTCGTGACGCTAACGGAATCGGAGTCGATGAGAGTCAGTGAGCCCACCCCCGCGGCCGCCAAATACAGCGCAGCCGGGCACCCAAGGCCGCCCACGCCCACGATGGCTACCCGCGCGTCTGCGAGCGCCAACTGGCCCGCGTCGCCGAGCCCCGCGAGGGCGCGCTGACGCACAAACGGGTCAAGCTCCACCCGCGTCACAATACCGTTCGGTGATGATCTCGATGATGCGTGGATCGGGCCCGAGCGGCTCCGTGACATGGTCCGCGTCGGCTTTGGTCAGCACTCGCTGGAAGATGCCGGGCGACAGCAAGTACGACACCACCGCGACGTCACCGTCCTCGTCGTCTTCCCCAAACGCGCGAGCGTCTTTGACGGCCTGCGTCACGGTGGGTTCGATTCCGGAGGCGTAGCCAACCCGCACGGGACCGTCCCACGTGAGCCGTAGTTCGTCCAGTACCTTTTCCGTGTCTTGGGTGCTGCGCGGATCCGAGGACCCGGCAGGGGCGAGCACGAGCGTGGCCGTTGGGTGCACCTCGGCGGCCACGATGCGGTCAAGCATGATCGCCACGAGCCTGCGGTCTGGGCCCAGCGGCGGAGCGGCAACGACGTCTGGCCGGTCCGCGACAGCTCTCGCAATGTCGACATGAACGTGATAGCCGCCGGAGAGCAAGTACGGCACGATGATCGCCGAGAGTCCCTCTTCAGAGGCCCCAATACCAGCGACAACGTCATCAATCGTGGGCTCCTGGACGTCGACGTATGCGACTCGCACGTCTACCTCAAGAGCGTCCCTCACCTGTTGTGCAACCGTCAGCACCGCTTCTTGGCCGTCGGCGTCTCTGGTGCCATGCGCACAGAGGATCAGAATGGGCCTACTCACGGAGCCACCGCCAAGGCGTACCCGCGCTTAACGATCGTCTTGACGAGCGCCTTCGCCTGGGACGCCTCACGAAGCCGGTTGATCGCCGCTTCCACAGCATGCGATCCCGACTGCTCCGTAGGCATGGCCGCGGCCAGTTGCTCGCGCGTCACCACGGAACCGTTGGCCTTGGCAAGCGTCTTAAGGATTGCGAGGCCCGACGGCGATATCGGCAATACCTTGCCGTCAAGAACGGCGGCGCTCGCCCTGAGCGTCAGTTCCCCTTCGCGAGTGGGAATCGACCACTTTTCGTCCCCGTAGTACTTGACGACCTCGCGCACCAGCGCGCCGAGTCGCCAACGGTCCGGGAAGTGCGTGGCGAATCCGGCATCGATCAGTGGTTGCGCTGTCACCGGGCCAACAGACTCGAGCAACAGAGTTCCATCCGCGGCCTTGCTAGCGATATCCCGCGCTAGACCCCATTCCTGCACCGAATCCACCCAGGCCTGCGCCCCGGGCGCGGAGGTGAACAGCACGGCATCGCAGCAACCGGCAGCTGCCGATTCGATCCAGGCACGGTGAGCCTCGGGGTCTAACGGAGGGCCCCAGCCGTATACGACGAGGCTCTGCACGTCGGCTCCCGCCGCCGCGAATGCCTCGTCGAGCCCATCCGAGCCGTTGCCGTGGTGCTGCACGGCGATCCGTGAACCCGCAACGCCCTCGGCAAGCAAGTAATCCTGCAGTTCCTTAGCCGTTTCAGACTCCGCGACCCAGTCGGCCTCAAGCCCGGCGGCTTGGATGGCGCCGCGCGCCTTTGGCCCGCGAGCGATGAGACGTGCGTCGCGCATGACATCGAGGAGGTCGTCAGCGAGCCCGGCGGCGTCTGCCGCCTCAACCCAGGCACGGAAGCCAACACCAGTTGTCGCTACGACAATGTCCGGGGCGTTGGCGATGAGGGCTCGCGTCGCGAGTACCAGCTGCGCGTCGTCGAGGTGAGGAATCGTTGACAGCGCGGGGGCAAAGTGAACGGTCGCGCCGCGCCGCTCTAGCGCAGCGGCGAGCTCTCGTTTGCGGCGGTCGGCCGTGATGACTATCACGCATCCCGCCAGCGGCTCCCCCACCGTTGACAACTGGGCCTCCCTTTTGCGGCTGTCAGGAGGTGGCCGCGCGCTCCGACGCCAAGAATGCTGGGCCGGCCACCTCACCCATCACGATAACGGCGGGAGGTTTCACGTCTGTTTCACGAGCGATACGAACGATCGACACGAGCTCTCCACGTGTCACTCTTTCGCGTGCCGTTGAGCCCGATTCGATGATCGCGACGGCGGTTGCCGGTTCAGCACCGGCTGCAAGCGCGCTCGTGACGATGTCCTCCAAAGCGTTGACTGCCATGAGGAACACTGCGGTGGCGCCAGAGGTGATTGCCGCGAGGGCAGCGGGATCGGCACCCGCATGCCCGGAGGTGATGACCACTGAGTTCGAGACGGCCCGTTGCGTGACCGGGATCCCCGCGATTGCGGGGACCGCAATCGCGCTCGTCACACCGGGAACCACTTCAACGTCGACGCCGGCCGCGATGCACGCGTTGACCTCTTCGCCGCCTCGTCCAAAGACGAATGGGTCGCCGCCTTTGAGGCGGACAACGGTCTTGCCTTCGCGGGCTTTGGCTACGAGGATGCCGTTGATCTGGCTCTGGCTAACTGGGTGATTATCAGGGCTTTTGCCAACGTTGATGACTTCCACGTCTACCCCAACGGTGATGAGCAGTTCGGTGGCTCCCAAGCGATCGGTGACCACGACGTCGGCCTCAGCGAGTGCCTGGCGGCCGCGAACTGTCACCAGCCCAGGGTCGCCGGGCCCTGAGCCAACGAGGATGACCTTGCCACCGTGTGCACGGCGCCGGCGAAGGCTCACGTCACCGGAGTCGAGGTGAGCCGCAATCGCGTCGCGGATGCCGCGAATACGCATAGGGTCCGGTGCGTCCGTTGAGATCACGCCGATTGTCACGTCACCGTGCGTCGACATTGCCGCCTGGCGGGCGCTCCCCTGCGAAGCGTCTGAAGCATCGATGCACCACACGCGCCGCTCGTGTGCCCAACCGGCGATCTCGTCGTTGAGAGCCGGGTTGTCCGTCGCAGCCAACACGATCCACGCGTCGTCGATGTCCGCGGGCTCAATAGCCCTAACTACCCACTCAAGATCTCCGTGACTTGCCTGGCGCGCGAGGTCGTCCGTAGCGTCGGGCGCTACTATCCGAACCTGCGCGCCTGCGGTGAGAAACCGGCGCACGCGACGCGTTGCCACGGCCCCCGCTCCCGCAATCACGACCTGCCTTCCAGCAAGGTCGAGCCCAAAGAGACTTGTCATGCCGACGCGGCCAGGTGCACTATCACCCGCCCATTGTCGACACTCACGGCGTAGGTAGCCAAATGCTGTGACACACCAGGCACCGGTTCCTTGTCCATGGTGACGAGGCATTCACCGGTAACGAGCGAAAAGACCTGCTTGTAGATGGGCGAGGCGATGGTTGGTTCTTCGCCTCGCGAACCGGTAATTCCGCGCGAAAGTACGTATGCGCCGGAGAAGGGATCGAGGTTCTGAACGGCGTACACGCTGTCATCCGCGAGGCGGAAGATCGCGATCTGCTCGTCGCCTACGAGAATCGCGGCGCCGAGTTCCGGAGTGAGCCGCGACAGTGCGCACACGTCGAGCGCCGTGCGGGATTCAACGACCGTCATGAGCGAACCTCCAAGGTTGTCGAGGCGATAAGTACGGGCCCGGCCGCACGTTCCGCGGTTGTCGCGGGCCGACGCTGTCCCCGCTCCTCCACATAAGCAAGGGAGGGGTCTGGGGTATCGGGGGCATTGAGGAAGCTCGCGAACTGGGTGAGCCGCTCTGGATCCTTGAGAACGGCCGCCCACTCGTCCTCGTAGGAGTCGATGTGACGGGCCATGTGGGCGTCGAGCTCTTCGCAAATGCCAAGAGCGTCGTCGAGGATGATCGCCTTGAGGCGATCGATGCCACCCTCGAAGTCCTCTTGCCACGGTGCCGTGCGCTGGAGCCGGTCCGCAGTGCGGACGTAGAACATCAGGTAGCGGTCGATCACCTGGAAGAGCTGCTCGTCCGTGAGGTCCTCTGCGAAGAGTTCCGCGTGCTTGGGCACGAACCCACCGTTGCCGCCAACGTAGACGTTCCAGCCCTTCTCCGTGGCGATCACGCCAACGTCCTTGCCGCGTGCCTCTGCACACTCGCGAGCGCATCCACTCACCGCAAGCTTGATCTTGTGGGGGCTGCGTAGGCCGCGGTACCTGAGCTCAAGGGCGATAGCCATGCCAACTGAGTCTTGTACGCCGTAGCGGCACCACGTCGAGCCCACGCACGACTTCACGGTTCGCAGCGACTTGCCGTAGGCGTGGCCAGACTCCATTCCCGCGTCAACGAGCCGCTCCCAGATCTTGGGAAGCTGTTCGAGCCGAGCGCCAAACAGGTCGATGCGCTGGCCGCCAGTGATCTTTGTGTACAGGCCGTAGTCCTGCGCAACCTGGCCGATAGCGATGAGCTTCTCCGGGGTGATCTCGCCGCCTGGGATGCGTGGCACCACGGAGTAAGTGCCGTCCTTTTGCATGTTGGCCATCACGCGGTCGTTCGTGTCCTGAAGGGCCGCGCGGCCCTCTGCGAGGACGTGCTTGTTGTACAGCGTGGCGAGGATGGATCCGATCGCAGGCTTGCAGATGTCGCAGCCGCGGCCCGTACCAAAGCGACCGATGATCTCTGAGAAGGTGTCGAGTTCGGAGACCTGAACTGCCTGGAACAACTCCGCGCGGCTCATCTCGAAGTGCTCGCACATGGCGTTGGAGACCGTGAGGCCCTCCTTCTCCATCTGCACGCTCATGATCTTCTTGACCAGAGGGACGCAGCTACCGCACGTAGTGCCCGCGCGGGTGCAGGCCTTGACGGCGGAAATATCGGTGCAGTCATGATCCGTGACGGCCTCGCGAACGGCTCCCGCGGTGACGTTGTTGCACGAGCACACGGCGGCCGAATCCGGTAGTTCGAGCTGTGGGCGCTCCCCCGCTCCCTCTGGCAACAGCCACGAGCTTGGGTCGCCAGGGAGTTCGGCGCCCACCATGGGTCGAAGGCTCGCGTAGGCAGAAGCGTCGCCAACCAGGATGCCGCCAAGCAAGGTGCGGGCGTCGTCCGTCATGACGAGCTTCTTGTAAACGCCGGCCACCGGGTCCGCAAAGACGAGTTCGAGCGAGCCCGGCGTCTCCGCGAAGGCGTCACCAAAGCTCGCAACGTCAACGCCGAGCAGCTTGAGCTTGGTTGAAACGTCGGTGCCCGGATAGGTGGGCGAGCCGCCGAGCAGTCGGTCCACGGTGATCTCGGCCATGGTGTTACCAGGTGCGACGAGGCCAACCCAGGCGCCCTGAATGCACGCGACCTCACCGATTGCGGAGACGGTCGGGTCTTCCGTGAGGCACGTGTCATCGACAACGATGCCGCCGCGCTCGCCGATCTCAAGACCCATGGCCTGGGCAAGCTCGTCTCGCGGCCGTACACCGGTGGCCACGATGACGACGTCCGCGAGCAGCTGGCCGCCGTCGTCGAAGGACACTCCGCCAACCGCGCCGGTCTTGCCCCGAGTGAACTTCTCGCTGCGGTGGTTGACGAGCACCTTGACGCCAAGCTTCTCGACAAGGCGCTTGAGCGCGACGCCGCCCGCCTCGTCAACCTGCACGTTCATGAGCCGCGGTCCGGATTGGATAACGGTCGCCGTAAGCCCAAGCTCCTGGAGCGCGCCTGCCGCCTCGAGGCCGAGCAGACCGCCACCGAGTACCGCTCCGCGCAGCACACCGCCGCGCTCGGCGCGCAGGGTCTCCACGTAGCCGCGAATCTCGGCTACGTCATCGAGCGTGCGGTAGACGAAGACGCCGGGGAGGTCGGACCCCTTGATCGGCGGCATCCACGCGTACGTTCCGGTGGCGAGCACCAGGTGGTCATAGGCGAGGGTGGTGCCATCGGCGGCCGTGACGAACTGCGCCTCCCGGTCCACTGAAACGATGCGGTGGTCCCTGCGAAGGGTGACCAGCGGGTCTTCCCACAGCTCGGGATCGCCGAGTTCGAGGTCCTCAGGGTGACGACCCGTGAAGTACGAGGTCAGCGCGACGCGGTCGTATGGACGGCGCGGCTCTTCCGCGCACACCGTGACGCTGAACTCGCCTGCCTCATCGCGAGCGCGCAGCGCCTCAACGAATCGCTGGGCGACCATGCCGCCACCAATAACGACGATGTGCTTCATACCGTGACCTCCTCAGGTGCGGCCTGCCCCGGCTTTGTCTCGCCCGGTGTCGCGTTGCAGTGGTTGTCGATGAGTCCCTTGACGAGCGAGGTGCAGTCGCCGCATCCCGTCGTTGCGCGGGTGGCCGCGGCCACGTCCTTCACGCTGGTGCAACCGTCCGCGATCGCGTGGCGGATGCGCCCGGCGGTCACCGTGTTGCACGTGCACACCTTGTCTTCGTCCGCGAGTTGCGCGGGGTCACGCGTCGCGGAATTCGCCCCGCCGCCAGCGAGCGCCTTGATCATCAGGTGAGCGGGGTCGTGGGGAACCGGCAGTCCGCGCGTGTATAGCGCGCTGAGCGTGGCGGCAACGTCGGCATCGCCGATGCACGTTGCGCCAACGAGCAGCCCGCCGGAGACGACGACCTCGACGTAGCGACCACCCTCCGGGTCCTTGAGGCTCAGCACCCGGTAACGCGGGTCTGAACGGTCAAAGTCGCCGCAGACGCCCATCGCAACCATCGCCATGCCGTGGGCCTTGACGCGAACAACATCGCTCGTAGCTGCGGCTTCCGGCTCGTCTGTGGTGCCTGCGAGAAGTCGCACGAGGCGGGAGGCCTGGTCCCAGCCTTGCGCAACGAGTCCGCGGCCGCCCTCAGGCGGCTGGGCGCAGTCGCCGATCGCAAAGACGTTGGGTACGGAGGTGCGGAGGTCGTCGTCAACGACCACTCCGCGCTCAACGGTGAGCCCCGCCTTGCGAGCAAGGGACGTCTCTGGGATGGTTCCGCAGCACATCACGAGCATGTCAGTGAGCACCTCTGAGCCGTCCTCAAGCCGAACGGCAGAGACCACCTCTCGGTGGGTGCGCACGCCGGCGATCGATGCCCCGATGTGCGACTCGATGCCCAGCCGGCGCAGGCTCGCCTCTGCAATCTCGGAGGCCTCCCAGCCGAGTTGACGCTCCATGAGGCGATCTGCGAGGTGCACGATGCGCACCGCAACACCGCGCTTTGCCAGGCCTGTTGCTACTTCGAGGCCCAGCACGCCAGCGCCAAGAACAACCGCGCGACGAGCGCGACCAGCGGCCTTAACGATTCCCTGCGCGTCGGCCATGTCTTTGAGCACGAACGCTCCCCCAACGAGGCCATCAGGATCGGCGACTCCCTGAATAGGAGGTACGCGAGCGATGGAACCGGACGCGATCACGAGGTGCGTGTACGAGTGCTCCGCGCCGCGTTCGTCGATGACCACACACTTCGCGGTATCGATGCGCGCCGCCGCAACCGCTGTGAGGATGGTGACGCGAGGGTGGGTCGGCGCCGCGATGGATAGCAGTTCCGGCGACTTGGTACCAGCGACAACAGAGCTGAGCAGCACGCGGTTGTACGCGACTACTGGCTCTTTGCCCAGCACGGTAACGACCGCGTCCGGATCGGCGGCGACGATGTCTTCGACAAAGCGCGCACCAACCATGCCGTGGCCGATCACGACGATCCGCTTCATGCCATGACCTCCTGCTCAAGCGCGATTGACACCGCGCACACCTTGTATTCGGGCATTCCGCTCACGGGGTCCGTGGCATCGCTCGTGATCCGGTTCGCCGAGCCTTCGCCTGCCCAGTGGAAGGGCATGAAGACGGTGTCCGTGCGAATGTCCGTGCTGAGGCGAGCGGCCGCGGTAATGACGCCACGCTCACTCGTGAGGACCACGCGATTGCCGTCTGCAATGCCAAACCGCTCCGCGAGCAGCGGGTGAATCTCGACGTACGGCTCGGGATCCGCGGCCACGAGTTCCGGGACCCGTCGCGTCTGAGCCCCCGACTGATATTGCGAGAGCACCCTGCCTGTCACGAGGAACACCGGGGCCGCTGCGCGAACATCGTCCGCAGGGCCGCGGTGGTCAACGGCAATCATGCGCGCCTTGCCGTCCGGCGTGTTGAAGCTCTCGAGGAAGACATGCGGCGTACCCGGGTGGTCGGCAGCAGGGACCGGCCAGTGCAGTTGCTCGCCGGCATCGAGCCGCGCATAGGTGACACCCGAGTAGTCGGCGATGCCCCCGGCCGACGCTGCGGCGAGTTCCGCGAATACCTCACGTGCGTCGTCGCTGAAGGTGGATTCAGAGCTCAGCCGACGCGCGAGCTCGCTGAGGATCCACAGTTCAGTTCGCACGCCCTGGGGTGGGGTTGCCGCCTGGCGGCGGCGAATGATGCGCCCCTCAAGGTTGGTCATCGTGCCCTCCTCCTCGGCCCACTGCGTGACTGGGAGGATGACGTCCGCGAGCACCGCGGTCTCTGAAGGAACGACATCGCAAACGACAAGCAGGTCAAGCTTGGCCAGGGATTCCCGCACCGCGTCGGCATTGGGCGCTGACACCACAACGTTTGACCCGTGGACGAGTAGCGCTCGGGGCCCATCGGGGGCGCCAAGGCTTGAAAGCAGTTCCACTGCGGGAACTCCAGGACCGGGAATCGAGTCAGGGTCAACTCCCCACACCTTCGCCACATGCGCGCGGCGCACGGGATCGGTGATCGATGAGTACCCGGGAAGCTGGTCCGACTTCTGACCGTGTTCGCGACCGCCCTGACCGTTTCCCTGGCCCGTGATGGGGCCGTAGCCGCTGCCGCGACGGCCAGGAAGGCCCAAGGCCAGCGCAAGGTTGATCGCACTCGAGACCGCATCCGTACCCTGCGAAGACTGCTCGAGCCCGCGGCCCGTAAGGATGTACGCGCCGGCGCCACCCTGCGAGGGCGATGCCGCCGCAAGCGTGCGCGCAACGCGAGTAAGTTCAGTTGCCGAGATCCCGCATACGGCCTCTGCGCGCTCTGGCCACCAGCGGCTCACAGAAGCGACAACCGCCTCCCAGCCGTTGGTGCGAGCGGCGATGTACTCGGTGTCGACGAGCCCCTCGTCGATGATGATGTGGAGCAGTGCCAACAACACAACCATGTCGGTACCAGGCACGTTAGCTACGTGGATGCCGGCCCCGTCGGACGTCAGGCGAGCCGTCGCAGTAGCGCGCGGGTCAACGTAGATGAGACCGCCGCGGCTACGCACCCCAGCAAGGTGCTGCACAAGCGGCGGCATTGTCACGGCGACGTTCGAACCCAAGATGAGCACAGCGTCGGCCCCTGCGAGGTCTGCCAACGGGAACCCAAGCCCGCGATCCATGCCGAACGTGCGGTTCGATGCTGCAGCGGCGGATGACATGCAGAAGCGGCCGTTGTAGTCGATGAAGCGAGTGCCGAGCGCTACGCGCGCGAACTTGCCAAGCGCGTATGCCTTCTCGTTGGTGAGCCCGCCGCCGCCGAAGACGGCGACGGCGTCCGCTCCGTGGTCCTTGCGGATCGTCATGAGTCGGTCGGCAATGTGGTCGAGAGCGATGTCCCACGAGACGTCGGTGAGTTCGCCGCCGATGCGGATCTGCGGAGACACGAGGCGGTCAGGAACTGTCAGCACCTCCGCTGACGTCCACCCCTTGGCGCACATCCCGCCCTTGTTCGTTGGAAAATCGCGACCCGCAACCGTCACCGGCAAACGCTCGCCCGGGGTTGGCGTCAACGACTGCCCGCACTGCAGAGCGCAGTACGGGCAGTGCGTCGAGACGGGCTCTAACGGCATCAGACGCCAGACATCTTTGCCGCGCGGCGGATGTACGCGAACCAGGTGACGGCGGCCATCACGAGGAAGACCACCACGTAGACCTGCAGTGCGGGGACGATCGAGCCTGACGACTCCTTTGCCCACTTGTAGACGAACGGGATGGCAAACCCGCCAAGGGCGCCCACTGCCGAGATGATGCCAACGGCCCCTGCAGCGCGGCGGCGGAAGTCGAGGCGGCTCTCGTCGGTGTCCTCGCCTGCCTCTACCTGACGGCGGCGGAAGATGGCGGGGATCATGCGGTACGTGGAGCCGTTTCCAATGCCGGTGAAGGCAAACAGCGCCATGAAGCTCACGAAGAACAAGAGCAGCGATTCTTCCCTGACGCCGATCACCGCGACTGCCCCGGCGACTGCCATCGCGGTGAACGCGGCGACTGTCACCTTTGCGCCGCCCATGCGGTCAGCGAGCCGGCCGCCCGTTGGCCTGCATAGCGAGCCGATGAGGGCACCGAGAAAGCCCCATGCAAGGGCGATGTCGGCGCGGCCAAAGACGACGGCGAGCAGAGTCGGGAAGGCGGCCGAGTAGCCGATGAATGAGCCGAAGGTGCCGATGTAGAGGAACGACATGAGGAACGTGTGCGGTTCCTTGAGCGACTTCACCGTGGGCTTGGGGTCTGCCTTGGCATCGCGAAGGTTGTCCATGAAGAGGAAGGCGAGGATCGCGGCGGCGACGGCGAGCGGCACGTACACGAGGCCAGCAGCAGCGAGGCCGATCCCGAAGGCGGCAATCGCGAAGGGCACGAGCTTTTGGGCCACAGCGACGCCGATGTTGCCACCCGCCGCGTTGAGGCCTAGCGCCCAACCCTTTTCCTTCTCCGGGTAGAAGAAGGAGATATTGGCCATCGAGGAGGCGAAGTTTCCTCCACCGAAGCCGGCCGTCGCGGCTACCGCGAGAAGGACCCCGAACGGCACCTCTGGATGTTGAACCACCCAAGCGAGCGCGAGCGTGGGGATCAGCAGAAGGAGTGCGGAGACGACTGTCCAGTTGCGCCCACCGAAGAGACCAACGGCGAAGGTGTAGGGAATGCGCAGAATCGCGCCCACGCCGGATGCGACCGCGAGAATCGTGAAGCCTTGGCTCGCGGTGAGCGCCCAACCATTGGCACCGGCGGTAACGAGTGCGCCTGTCTCGGCATCAAAGGTGCCGTACATCTTGACGACGACGATGCTCCACAGCAGCCACACAGAGAACCCAATGTGCTCCGCGACGATCGAGAAGATCAGGTTGCGCTTCGCAATTGCCTTGCCGCCGTTCTCCCAGAACAGCTCGTTCTCTGGCTCCCAGCGTTCGATCCAGCGGCCCTTGCCTACGACGCCAGGTTCAACCTCTACGGCTTCTGCCTTGTCCTGAATGGTCATTGGAGTCTCCCTCTCCAAGACCGAGGTTCCAGCGGGCTCTGACTAGCGCCAACGTCGCCTCGGGATATCGCTCACGCTATGAAACGCGTGTTACAGCGGCGCCCGTCGTTCGTAAATGTATCGAAACGTTTTTCTCACCCCTGCGCGGCCGCGCGTGTGAAAACTTAGGCGTTTGCCCAGGTAGACACCGCATTCACGACCGAATCGATGTCATCGTGAGAGTGCGCAGTGGAAACAAACCAGGCCTCGAACGCGCTAGGAGGCAGATAGATGCCGGCTTCGCGGAGCGAGTGGAAGAGGCTCGCGTAGGGCTCAGTCGCCTGCATTCGCGCGCCGTCAAAAGTGACGGGCGGGGTGTCAAGGCCGAGGAAAAAGCTCGCAAGTGTGCCCGCCCGGCCCACCGCGTGAGTCACACCGGCATCGCCTAGTGCGCCGCTCACTCCAGCAACCAAGCGCTCAGCGGTATCGGCAAGCGCTGCGTACGCGGCGGCGTCAAGCAGATCAAGCGTTGCCCGCCCCGCGGCTACGGCGACGGGGTTCCCGGACAGGGTCCCCGCTTGGTACACGGGCCCAAGCGGAGCGAGTTGCTCCATTAGGTCCGTGCGGCCCGCCACCGCAGCGACTGGCATGCCGCCGCCAATGACCTTGCCGAACGTCACCAGGTCCGGAATCCACGGCGCCGAACCTTCCAACACCTCGCCCGACGCTATGGCCGCGTCTCGCTCAACACCCCAGTAGCCTGCGGGTCCAGAACGGAACCCGGTGAGTACCTCATCGCAGATCATGACGGCGCCCTCGTTGCGGCACAGGGTCGCGATGAGGCGGTTGAAGCCCGCAGGGGGTGTCACTACGCCCATATTCGCCGGAGCGGCCTCGACAATCACCGCCGCGATGCTCGCGCCGTGCTCTGCGAAGGCGTCGGTCAGCGCAACCTCGTCGCCGTAGGGCAACACCAACGTGTCTGCCGCCGTCGCCTTGGTAACGCCCGCAGAGTCCGGGGTGCCTGCGGTCGCGAGACCGGAACCGGCGGCAACCAAGAGCGAATCGGAGTGCCCGTGATAGCAGCCAGCGAACTTCACGATGACATCACGGCCCGTCGCGGCTCTGGCGATGCGCAGCGCGGTCATGGTCGCCTCGGTGCCCGTGGAGACGAGCCGCACGCGCTCGGCGGGTGCGTAGCGGGACCGGATCTCCTCGGCGAGAGCGATCTCGGCCTCGGTCGTAGCGCCAAAGCTCAATCCGCGCTCGGCAGCTTTGGTGACCGCCTCCACCACGTGCGGATGAGCGTGACCAACGATTGCCGCACCCCAAGAACAGACGAGGTCAACGTATTCGCGACCCGCAGCGTCGGTCACGCGAGAGCCCTTGCCAGAGGCAATGGGCACCGGGTGACCGCCTACGCCGTTCCACGCGCGAACCGGAGAGTTGACTCCCCCGGGCACGATCGCCCCCGCGCGCTCAAAGAACTCCGTCATTACTCGCCGAGCCAGCCCGCCACGTCGATTGCGGCGTACGTAACGACGATATCGGCGCCTGCCCTCACGATCGACGTCACGGCCTCGAGGTGAGCCGCCTTGCGGTCGATCCAGCCGTTCGCCGCGGCCGCCTCGATCTGCGAATACTCGCCGCTCACGTGGTACGCGGCCACAGGCACGGCCGACGCTGCGGCAACGTCCGCGAGCACGTCAAGGTACGGCAGGGCCGGCTTGACCATCACGATGTCAGCTCCCTCCGCCTCGTCGAGCGCGGCCTCGAGTGGGCCTTCGCGGCGGTTTGCCGGATTCATCTGGTACGTGCGGCGGTCGCCCTCAAGCTGGCTCTCCACGGCGTCGCGGAATGGTCCGTAGAAGGCCGATGCGTACTTCGCTGCGTACGCGAGGATCGTCACGTCGCTGCGACCCTCGGCATCGAGGGCTTCCCTCACCGCGGCCACCTGGCCGTCCATCATGCCGCTGAGCCCAAGGACGTCGGCCCCTGCTTTGGCCTGGGCAATCGCCATCTGCGCGTAAACCGCGAGGGTGGCGTCGTTGTCTACGGTTCCGTCTGACGCGAGCACGCCGCAGTGTCCGTGATCGGTGAACTCGTCGAGGCAAAGGTCTGCCATGACCACCAGGCGCCCCGCGGCTGCCTCCTTCGCGGTGGCAATTGCGATGTTGAGAATGCCTGCCGGGTCAATCGCGGCGGTTCCTGTGGCGTCGCGAGTCAGCGGCACAGCGAAGAGCATTACCCCGCCAAGGCCCGCATTCGCGGCCTGGTCGACGGCAGCGGCGAGCGATTCAAGCGAGTGTTGCTTGACGCCCGGCAGCGACGAGATTTCGCGCGGCGCGTCGAGGCCCTCCCGAACAAAGAGTGGCAGTACCAGTTGCGATGCGCTCACACGCGTTTCTGCGACCAGCCTGCGCAGCGCCGGGGTTGCTCTTAGCCTGCGGGGGCGGAACGTCGGAGTCATGCGTCCTCCTGTTCGGCAGCCCACAGGCTCTCGAGAGCCGCGAGGATGCCGTCGTAACTTGGCACGGTCGATGTCGCGTCGACTGAAAGCCCCGCAGCGCGCGCCGCGGCGGCAGTCGTGGCGCCGATCGCGACCACCAGTGTTCCAGAACCGGCGGGTGCGGCGACCTGCGCATAGCGTTCGGCGACGGAGCCCGAGGTGAGCAGCACCGCGTCAAACTGACCGCCGGCGAGCGCCGTTGCGGTCTCCGGGCCCACGCCCGGACCGTCGACGACCCGGTACGCCTCAACCTGAACCACATCCCACCCCTTGCGTGCCAGCCCGCGGGCCAGCACCGGAGAGGCAAGGTCGCCAAGCGGCACAAGCACCGAGCCGGGTCCCTCTGGGAACTCCCTGACGATGCCGAGCGCGTCTTGCCGGGCGCTTGGCACGAGGCTCACCACGAGGCCGGCCTTTGCACATACGGCTCGTGTCGCCTCGCCGACGGTCGCAACGCGACCCCGCGAGAGGCCGTCTGCGAGCTCGCGGCCATGCTGCTGGGCGATCTTTGCCATGGCGAGCACGGCGTTCCGACTCGTCACCGCGAGCCAGTCGAATTGACCGTCGCACCACGCAAGCGTGGCGACGGCGAGCGCCTCCTGCTCTGAGCTGTCGATCACCGAAATGAACTCGGCCTCGTCGACCAAGGCACCAGCGTCCGCCAAACGGACCGCAAGATCCCGACGGCCAGCGGTCACCGGCACGAGCAATCGCCGACCCGCAACCATCAGGAACGACCCATGAGGCTTGCGGCTCCCCTGCCCATGAGGGAGTGGGCCGCTTGCTTGCCGAGTGCGGAGGCGTCTTGGACGCGGCCGGTGACCCGCTCGTTGAGCGCGAGCGTCCCTGTGAGGTTGATGACGCGCACGGAGAGCGCGAGGGCGTCTCCACGGACCGTCGCGAGCGCGCCCACGGGTGCGCTGCAGCCAGCATCCAGCACGGCGAGCGCGGAGCGTTCCGCCGTGACAGCCGCGCGAGTCGCGGGATCGTTGAGCGCACGCACAACGTCGGCAAGTTCGCCTGGCGCGTCGGCAGCAATCTCTACCGCAAGGGAACCCTGGCCGGGGGATGGGAGCACGTCTGCCACATCGAGAAGTTCGCTCGCCTCGTCGGCACGCCCTAGTCGGTTCAGACCCGCGGCTGCCAAGACCACCGCGTCAAGGTCCTCGCCAACCATGGCGAGGCGGGTGTCGACGTTTCCCCTGATCCCTACCGTTTTGAGGTCCGGGCGCAGCGTGAGCAGTTGGGCTGCCCGACGCGGTGACCCAGTTCCCACCCGCGCTCCAGTTGGTAGCTCGGCAAGGGAGATGCCTCCGGAGCACAATGCGTCGCGAACGTCTTCTCGCGGAGGCGTTGCGGCGAGTTCGATTCCTGGGAACGGGGCGGTTGGCATGTCCTTGAGCGAGTGCACGATGACATCGCAATCCCCGTTGAGGAGCGCATCCCGCAGTGCCGTGACAAAAACACCGACCTCGCTGAGGCCCACGAGTGACGCTCGCGAGGTGTCGCCATGGGTGGTGATCGTGACGAGTTCAACCTCTATCTCGACTCCGCGCCGCGCACCCTCGGCGACGAGGGCACCCGCGACGAGTCCCGATTGCGTGGTCGCGAGCTGCGAACCGCGCGTGCCGAGGCGAATCTTCATGGGATCAGGTCATTCCGTGGGAGGGCGGCGAGTTGCCGCGATGATCGCGGCCCCGGCTCCGCCGATCACGACGAGCCCAAGCACTCCCCACAACCACGGGCTCACCCCGGTGCCGTCAGCCGGGTCCGCGCTCGCGCTCGGACTCGGCGAAGGCGTCACGCTTGGGCTCGGCGAAGGCGTCGCGGTAGCGGTTACGGTGACCGTGGGGGTTGGCGACGGGCTGGGCGGAGGAGCGAGCACCGTCACGCTCAGCACGCCCTCTTCGCTGTGGCCGTCAACCGAGGCGTTGCGCCACGCGATGGTGACATCACCAGGCGCGACGGGAGCAACCTGAGCCTCAAGAACGGTGGGTGCGGCGAGCTCGACCACGAGTTCCTGCACGGTCCCGGTCGAGTCGGTCACGACGATCGAGTTGCCAATATCGAGCAACTCTTCAGAGAACTCGAGCCGAACCGTGGCGAGTTCCTCGACGGTTGCTCCATCCACTGGGTCCGACGCAACAAGTTCCGCGTGCGCGAAAGCAGGGACCGCGATCGCAAGCGAAGCGCCTGCGATGGTCAGGGCAAGGAGGGCACGAGTCGTTCCAGCGAGCAAAGGCATAGTGACCATTCTGGCACTGCCAGCAACAGCGTCGGGCATGGCAACGGGCGGGTGAGCCACGGCCCACCCGCCCGCCAAGGAGAACTACGCGGCTAGACGGTCCAGTGACCGACGCCGACCTTGCGCTTCCACCATTCTCCAAAGCCAATGGATTGATGGCCGAGCTCGACGAGCGTGATGCCGATGATCGCGAGCGCCTGGACCATGTGGTCCTCAACAAACGGGTTCTGCGCTGCGCCAGCCGTACCGGGCCAGTAGTGCGACATGTACATGAACGCGAGCATCAGCGGCCCAACGACCATCACGACCTTGGTGCCAACTCCGAAGCACAGCGCAAAGCCGATGCCAAAAAGTCCGAGCATGAAGGGCCAGTCGGTCCATGCTTGAGTGCCGAGGTTCTGGAAGAAGTCGGCAAAGGGACCGGAGGACGATCCGAGATAGCCCTCGGTGATGCGCGCGCCGTTGATCCAGGCGCTGTCACACATGACGTCGATCGTGTACGTGCCGTCCTCGGCGACGGTGCGACACGTGCTGAAGCCGAGGCCGAACAACTTGTCAAAAAATGCCCAAAGGAAGATGAATCCGATGGCAATGCGAGTCAGGCTGAGAAACACCCAGCCAAGTGGACGTCCGGTCAGCGGCGCTGCTGCCGGCTCCGCAGGAACGGTTGTTTCTGTGGACATGAGTAATTCCCTCCCACGTGGACACAATGGAGGCGGGGGTCCGCTCCCCTAATTACGGTAGACCCGAACAACCTGGCAGTGCCTGGTGAAACCGGCGTGTCGCAAATGCCAAAAAGCGCCCGACAGGTGAACTGCGGGGCGCTTTCGACACGGTGACTAGACGAGCCACCTGTTCTTGCCAACGAGTTTGCGCCACGGCTTGCCGAACCCGATCGACTGGTGGCCGAGTTCCACAAGCACTACGCCGACCACTGCGAGGGTCATGATGATGTGGTCGTCGAGGATGGGGTTGGTCGCGGGCCACATCTGGGTCGCGTACATCATGAGCAGCATTGCGACGCCGGCGAACATGCCGAACTTGGTGCCGATACCGAGCATGAGCGCAAGGCCAACGCCGAGCAGCCCGAGCATGAAGATCCAGTCCGTCCAGCGCTGGGCGCCGAGTTCAACAAAGAACGTGTGAAACGGGCTGTTGGGGTTGCCGCCATAAACGAGGTAGCCCTCGGTGACGTGGCTGCCATTGATCCATGCGCCACCTGCGCCGGTGACCGGATCGGGCGAACAGAAAAGGTCAATCGTGAAGCTCTTGTCCTCAGCGACCGTGCGGCAGGTGCTGAAGCCGAGTCCGAGCAGTTTGTCGAGGAAGGCCCAGAGAAAGTAGAAGCCGATCGCGATGCGAGTCAGGCTAAGGAAGGTCCAGCCCAGCTTGTGGCCGGTGAGAGCGGGCACCGTAGTTGTGGTTGGTGCCTCGAGCGTCGTTGCCATTGATGTTTCTCCTCATCAGGCGGGCCTTGTGAGCCCGAGGCACCGGGGTAGCGCCCACTTGTGACACTAGGAGCGGCCGGAGCCGTTCAACCGGGACTTGGGTCCCGCTGTTTTTTGAGCGTGGGCAGGCGCCGGAAAGCGCATAGAGTCGTGAACTATGACCACTCTTGACCTGCCAAGCCACAACCAACCCTGGCGCGACTACTTGGACATTTTTGTGAACCAGCGGCTCGACGGCGCCGCGGCGACTCTTGAGGCGCTGCGCAGGCACGATGTCGATGACGTGCTCGCCGCGTGGAATGAAGCAGACATCGCGATCATGCATGCCGAACAGCTGCCCCAGGTGCTCGCAGAATGCCACCCTGACGCAGATGTTCGCGAGCTTGCTGGACAGCTCTATGTGAAGGCGAAGTCCGTCCGCCAGTCGCGGGACCAGGACGCGGAACTGTTTGCGATCATCGAGTCTGTCGACGCCGGTTCCCTCACCGCCGACGCCGCGACTGTTCGCGAGCTGATCCTTGGCGACTTCCGCGCAGAGGGCGCCCATCTTGGCGACGAGGCGCGTACCGAACTGGCAGAGGTCAATGAGCGCATCTCCGCGCTCATGACCGAGTTCTCCGAGAACATCCGCGACGCAAAGGCGTCTATTCACATCGATCCCTCTCGCCTCGCCGGACTGCCAGAGGACTACATAGCGGGTCACCCTGTTGGCGACAATGGATTGGTCGAGATCACCACCGAGTACCCAGATCTGTTCCCCTTCATGGAAATGGCGCACGACGCTGAGGCGCGCAAGGACCTGGTAACCGCAAACTATGCGCGCGCATACCCGGAAAACGACTCCGTGCTGCGAGCGCTCCTCGCCGCGCGTCACCGCAAGGCAGAGTTGCTTGGACTCGACTCCTTCGCGGACGTCGCAACACAGCGCATGATGATGCCCGACGGCGACAGCATCGGCCGGTTCATCGACGAGGTGAACGCCGCGGCCCGCCCGGCGGCGCTGCGCGACGTTGAGCGCCTGCTGGAACGCAAGCGTCGCGACTTCCCCGACGCCACGGAGATCACGGTCTACGACTCGACGTACTACATCGAGCGCATCAAGGCCGAGGAGCTCGGCGTTGACGGTAACGAGGTGCGCAAGTACCTCGACTTCCCCAAGGTCCGCCAGGGCGTCTTGGACCTCACGGCGGAACTGTTTGGGTTCGAATACGTTCCAGTACCAACCGCGAATCGCTGGCACGAGGACGTCGAGGTCTTTGACGTCGTCGAAGACGGCTCGCTCCTTGGCCGCATCTACCTCGACATGCACCCGCGCGACGGCAAGTTCTCCCACATGGCCTGCTTCCCCGTGGCCTCCGGCTTCACGGGCCGCAACGTCCCGGAATCTGCGCTGCTATGCAACTTCCCCCGCGGCCTGATGACCTTCGACGACGTGGTGACCTTCCTCCACGAGTTCGGTCACCTCGTCCATGAAATCGCCGCTGGGAGGCAGACTTGGGCGCGCTGTTCTGGCCTGATCGAGCAGCAGGAATGGGACTTCGTTGAGGCGCCGTCTCAGATGCTTGAAGAGTGGGCGTGGACCGCTCCCGTGCTGCAGCGTTTCGCAACAGATGCAAACGACGAGCCGATCCCGACTTCGCTCGTCGATGCACTGCGCGAGTCTCGGGACTTCTGCGAGGGACTCATGACCTCTCGCCAGCTTGCGTATGCCGCGCTTTCGCATCGCCTGCACAGGGATCACCCCATTGAACTGGCTCCGTTCGCGGACGCCGTTGAGGCGGAGTTTGACGTACGCGCGATGATTCCGGACACGCATCAATACGCGTCCTTTGGGCACCTTACGGACTATTCGGCCTGCTATTACACGTATCAGTGGAGCCTATCGATCGCGAAGGACCTCTTCACCGCGTTCGACAAGGACAACCTGCTCGACACGTCCGTGTCCAAGCGCTACCGACGCGAGATTCTGGATCCGGGAAATCAGCGCCACGCAGCGGAGTCGATCGAGGCCTTCCTCGGACGGCCTGGCTCGACCGACGCGTACCGGGAGTGGCTGGACTCGCTTTAGCCAGCGTCGGGCAGGCGCTTAGGTGAGCTGCGAGCGAAGGTGCGCCTCGAGCGTTCCTGCCATGTCCGTTGACTCGTCGAGGAGCCACTGGACCTGCAGGCCGTCCATGAGGGCTACCCACTGTCGGCCCGCGTGGGCGGGGTCAATCCCCTCGCGCAGTTTGCCGTCCGCCTGGATCTCTGCGAAGTGTCGCGAGATCTCACGCACCACCCGCGAGTAGCGGTCAACGAAGTAGGCGTGGGCCGGGTGGTCCGGCGCGGTCGCCTCCGCGGAGAGCGTGGCAAAGAGTTCGACGAGGCCGCGCGCCTGGGCGTTGCGGCCGGCAAGGCCCACGAGGGCTACGAGCGCCTCGACGCCATGCTGTTGTGGGCCGGCGGCCTTGGTGTCTGCGTCATCCCGACGCTGCAGCACAGCCTCGAGCAGGTCCGCCTTCGTTGGGAAGTGGTACAGGAGGCCCGGGTGGGTCAGGCCACAGCGGGCGGCGATGTCACGTAGTGACGCACCCCGGTAGCCGGATTCGCCGAACATGGCGGTTGCCGTTGCGAGGATGTGTTCGCGGGTTGCCGCGCCGCGCTCGGATTCGCCCACGGCGACCCCCTTCCGTTGCCAGCGGGTTGATTCCCGCTCCCTGCGCGGTAACTTACCACACGGTAGGACTTGCGGTAGGATGGCGCGCGTGACCCAAGCCGCGCATCTAGACCAGACCCTATCGACGCCGGAACGTGTCGCCGCACTTCTTAGCCGCATGTCGCTCGCGGAGAAGGTGGGTCAGATGCTCCAGCTCGACGCCAAGAACGGCGTCGACGAGTACGTTCTCGAATACAACGTGGGGTCGCTGCTTCACGCCTCCCCCGAGCGGCTCGCGCGCGCGCATGAACTTGTGAAACAGACGCGGCTACAGATTCCCCTGCTCATTGGCGACGACTGCATCCACGGTCACTCGTTCTTCGAGGGCGCCACAATTTTCCCCACGCAGTTGGGCATGGCAGCGTCCTTCTCTCCCGAGCTGCTCGAGTCGGTTGCCCGTGCGACGGCCGTGGAGGTGGCACCCACCGGGATCCACTGGACCTTTTCCCCTGTGCTGTGCATCTCGCGAGACCTCCGATGGGGACGCGTCGACGAGACGTTCGGCGAGGACCCCCACCTGATCGGCGAGCTTGCAGCGGCAATGGTGCGCGGATACCAAGGCGACGGACTGAGCGATCCTGACGCGATCCTCGCCACCGCCAAGCACTTTGCCGGGTACTCGGAGACGCAGGGCGGCCGCGATGCCTCCGAGGCTGACATCTCTCAGCGCAAGCTGCGCTCCTGGTATTTGCCACCTTTTGAGCGAGTGGCTCGCGAGGGCGTTGCGAGCTTCATGCTCGGCTACCAGTCGACGGACGGCATCCCGATCACCATAAATAAATGGCTCCTCAACGACGTTCTTCGCGGCGAGTGGGGCTACACCGGCACGCTCGTCACAGACTGGGACAATGTTGGCAACCTCGTTCGCGAACAGCGACTATTCCCCGATTACGCGCAGGCCGGCGCCGCCGCGGTCACGGCCGGCAACGACATGATCATGACGACTCCCGCGTTCTTCGAGGGTGCTCAGGCGGCCGTAGCCCAGGGGCTTCTCGACGAAGCGCACATCGATGCCGCGGTTTCGCGGATCCTCACGCTGAAGTTTGAACTTGGCTTGTTTGAAGACCCGCGCGTTCCGGACCTCGCACGCCAGGCCCAGGTCATTGGATCCGCGGCTCACGCCGAACTCAACCTCGAGGCCGCGCGCCGCTCTCTTGTGCTCCTACGCAACGACGGCACCTTGCCACTCACAGCGTCGGGCGTGCGCAAAATCGCCGTGGTTGGCCCCAACGCGGACGACGCGCAGTATCAACTCGGCGACTGGGCCGGCAACTCTGGCCAGGCCGACTGGATGCCCGACGGGCACCGGCGCGAGCAGATCACGACGGTCCTGGACGGCTTGCGTGCGATAGCGCCTGACGCTGTGGTTACGTACGCGCGAGGTGCCGAGATTGTGACCACCATCCCGGACCCAGACGGCGAGTTTTACCCCGACGGCCAGCCACGATTCCCCATCGCCGCGCCGGTGGCGCCGGACGCCGAGCAAATCGCCGCTGCCGTGGCCGCCGCGCAGGGGTCCGACGCGGTTGTTGCGGTGCTCGGCGACTGCATTTACCTGGTTGGCGAGGGTCGATCAACCGCGACGCTTGAACTCCTTGGCGGGCAGGTTGCGCTACTCGACGCGCTCGTTGAGACAGGCGTGCCCGTGATCCTCGTGGTGCTCGCGTCCAAGCCGCAGGTGCTTCCTCCCTCCGCCGAACGGGCCGCAGCGATCATCTGGGCAGCCAACCCCGGAATGGAGGGTGGCCGCGCGATTGCAGAGCTCATTGTTGGCGAGATCGAGCCGACCGGCCGCTTGCCCATCTCCTGGCCGCGCCACGTTGGCCAGCAGCCAACCTTTTATAACCAGATCAATGCGCAGCACGGTTCTCGGTACGCGGACCTGACTCAGGAGCCCGCGTTCGTGTTTGGAGAGGGACTCTCGTACTCCTCCGTTGCGTACGGCGAGCTGACGCTTGAGCTAAACCTGCTGCGGCCGGAAGACACGGTGCGCGCGACGGTTCGCGTCACGAACACGGGCTCACGCCCTGTGCTCGAGACCGTGCAGGTCTACGTTCGCGACGTCAACACGTCTGCCACGTGGGCGGACAGGGAGTTCAAGGGGTTTGCGCAGGTTGCACTTGAGCCTGGCGAAACCGCCGCGGTGCCGCTTGAGGTGCCGGTCTCGGCCTGCACAATCGTGAATGCCGCAGGCGCGCGGGTGGTTGAACCCGGAGCGTTCGAGCTGCTTGTTGGCCCATCGTCGCGCCTGGCAGACCTACTTGTTGCCTCATTCGAAGTGAAGATCTAGATGGCTGCCGTCGCTGTGGACCCCGTACTCCGTCGCGCGCGGCTGGGAGTCACCCTCATCTTCATGACGAACGGCATGGTGTGGGCGAACCTCGCGCCGCGCTTCCCCGAGATCCGCACAAATCTGGGCTTGTCCTACGGCCAGTTCGGCATCGCGGTGATGTTCAGCGGGTTTGGCGCGTTGACGTTTGGCCTTGCCGCGGCCGCGATCATTCGTCGCTTTAGTTCAGCGAGAGTTGGCCTCGTCGGCATGACGCTCATGAGCCTGGCGGCCGTGATCGCCGTCATGGTGCCGAACGGATATCTCTTCGCGGCGGCGTTCTTTGTGCTCGGCGCCATCGACTCTTTCGTTGACGTGGCGCAGAACGCTCATGGCCTGCGAGTGCAGCGCGAGTACAAGCGCACAATCATCAACGCCTTCCACGGCATGTGGAGCGTTGGCGCAGTGATCGGTGGCCTCACGGCCGCCGCCGCTGCCGGACTCGGAATCAGCGTTCCCGTGCACCTCGCGATCGTCGCAGTGCTCCTGACTGGCGTGAACATCTACGCATACACGCTGCTCCTCAAGGGGCCGGACACCGAGCCTGAAGAGATAGTCGACGCGTCGAGCGAGCCACAACGCCGCGGCTTCCCGCGCGTGCCGGGACGCGTGTGGCTCATGGTTGGGGCGCTCAGCCTCATCGCCATCAGCGGCGCGTGGGTCGAAGACGCAGCAATCTCGTGGTCCGCCTCGTACCTGCACGACGAGCTCCACGCTGGCGCCACGGTTGCGGCATTCGGCTTTGTCGCGCTGATGGCGATGCACTTCGTTGGCCGCATGATCGGCGATGGGCTGATCGATCGGTTTGGCCAGCGGTTGGTGACCCGCGTAGGCGGCATCATCACGGCGGTTGGCATGGGCGTCGCCCTGATGTGGCCGTCAATTCCGCTCACGATCGTTGGTTTTGGCCTCGCAGGCCTTGGCGTCGCGACCACGATTCCCGTCGCCATGCATGTTGCGGACGAACTCCCCGGGTTCCGCCACGGCACCGGACTCACAATTCTGAGCTGGGTGCTGCGCTTTGGGTTCATGCTGTCTCCCGTGGTGGTGGGCGCCATCGCGGATGCCGACAGCCTCCGCACGGGCCTGTCACTCGTTGTCGTCGCCGGTGTTGTCGTGGCGGTTCTCGCGCAAGTGCTGTCGCCGCGGCGCAACACCCACGCCCTCGAGTCCGCGTCGCCGGAACCGCACGCCGCGCCGTAGCGCAGGTCACGCGAAACCCGGCCATAGCGTCGGGCCGGATCATCCCTACCCGCTTCGTCGGGATAGCCAGCGCACCCCTGAAGTCACGGCCCTCGCCACGGTGGCGCAGCCGTCTCAACATCTCAATAGTGAAACAATTCGTGACGCGCGTCACGAAAACCTTGACATTTGAGGCTTGCCTGGACGAGCATTGCCACGTCACCACAGCGAAGTGCCGACACATTGCTCGCATCCCCCGGCGTCGTGGGAAGCCGGCCCTTCCAAGAGGTGCACCACCTACTACAGGGAAAGAGGCTGTTCGATGAAGAAAGCTCTTGCCGCCGCATTCACCGCGGCCGCCGTGGCAACCCTCGCCGCATGCACCAGCACCCCGGAGCCGACCACGTCGGCGCCACCAAACACGTCCCCGACCGACACCGCCGCCCCGCAAGAGACATTCGATGTCCGCGTGGCCGCCTTGCCCATTGCCGAGACCGGAGCCCTGTGGGCCGCGATCGACGAAGGCATCTTCGAAAAGCACGGCATCAACATCGAAATCGTGCCCGCACAGGGTGGTGCGCAGGCGATTCCCGCGCTGCTGAGCGGCGACATCCAGTTCGCGATCGGCCAGCCATTTGGACCGTTCCGCGCGGATGCTCAGGACCTCGGAGTGGTCATCATTGGTGACTACGCGGACAGCCTCGCCACGGGCAAGGACGTCAACGCCGTTGTGGCGCTCAACTCGTCCGGAATTGACGGCGCTGCGGATCTTGCTGGCAAGAACGTATCCGTCAACAGCCTCGGCGCCGCTGGCGACGTGACGATCATGAAGGCCGTTGAAGACGCAGGCGGCGACCCTAAGTCAGTCAAGTTCGTGGAGGTTGCCTTCCCCGAGGTTGCGGCTCAGCTCGACGCTGGCAACATCGACGCCGGTTGGGCTCCCGACCCCTTCATGTCAATGGTTGCTGGTGGAGAGGGCCACATCGTTGTTCACCCCTACCAGGCCACGATCCCCGGCCTGTCGGTGCTCACCAACATCACTCTGCAGGACACCATCGACAACAACCCGCAGCTCGTTGCACAGTACTCGGCGGCGATGAAGGAAGCACTGGAATGGGCCTCGGCGAACGAGGATGCCGTCCGTGCCGCGCTCGTGACAAACCTTGAGATCCCCGAAGAGGCCGCGGCGGGCATCACCCTGCCAACGTTCACCTTCGATCTCAGTGTTGAAAACCTCCAGACGCTCGCTGGCCTCGCGGTTGGCTACGGCGTGCTTGAGGCAGAGCCCAACTTCGATCGGATGATTCAGCAGCAGTAACGAACGCGGAGGGGGGCCTGCCCAGCGGGCGGGCCCCCTTGCGTCGCCCTCCGCTACTACGATCGACTGGAAACATGGAACGCCTATCCTCGAACTCGACGCGGTCGTCGCGCCCGATCATCCTGGGCCTCGCGGGCGTGCTGTTCTTCCTTCTCGTGTGGCAACTCATCCCTGCCTTGGGAATCCTCAATCCCGCGTACTTCCCCAACGCGACCGACACCCTTGCACAACTCGCTAAGGACCTCGGCACCGGTGCACTGTGGAAGGACATTGGCTACACCCTTATTGCTTGGGGCCTTGGCCTTGCAATGGCCACTATCGGCGCCATCATTTTTGGCACAGTGATCGGGCTGGTGCCGTTCTTGCGTCGCGCCACCCACACCACCATTGAGTTCCTGCGGCCCATCCCGTCAGTGGCGCTCATCCCGGTGGCGATCCTCGTCTACGGACTGCGGCTTGAGGCCGCACTCCTGATCATCGTCTATGCGAGCTTTTGGCAGGTCTTTGTGCAGGTGCTCTACGGTGTGGCCGACGTCGACTCCGTTGCCCGCGACACTGCCCGCAGTTTTGGGCTCTCCCGCTCGCAACGCTTCCGTAGCCTCGTCTTCCCCACCGCTCTGCCCTACCTCATTACGGGCGTTCGTCTCGCGGCTGCCGTTGCGCTGATTCTCACAATCACTGCGCAGATGTTCATTGGCGTTCCGGGCATCGGGCGGTCAATCATCTTCGCCCAGCAAGGCGCCAACTGGGTTCAGGTGTACGCACTCATCGTCGTCACCGGCATCCTTGGCTTGCTCGTGAACATCGGTTTCCGCGCTATCGAGCGCCGCGTGCTGCACTGGCACGAGTCCGTTCGGGGAGAGGAGCTGCTATGAGCACCGTCGCACCCGCCGCTGGCGCCCCCAATGCCCCCCAGCCCCGCAAGGGCCGCAGCGGAGCCGCCCGCGTGGCGCAAAGCATCGGCTACTCCTTTGGCCTGCCGATCCTGCTCCTCGTGTTGTGGGGCGTGTGGGTCACGTTGTCAGAGCCCAAGTTCATCCCCTCTCCCGCTGAGGTCTACGACGCTTTCGTCAAGACGTGGATTGGGCCAGCGTTTATGTCCGACGTTGTGCCGAGCCTGACCCGATTGGCGATCGGCCTTGTCTTGTCTATCCTCATCGGCATCGCCCTCGGCACGGTCATCGGCCTCGTGAAGTGGCTGCGCGAGCTGCTTGAGCCTAGCTTTGAATTCTTCCGAGCCATTCCGCCGCCCGTGATGGTTCCCGTGATTGCGGTGATCCTTGGTCAGACGGGCACCATGAAGGTTGTTGTCATCGTGCTCGGCGCGTTGTGGCCGGTGCTCCTCAACACCATTGAGGGCGTGCGCTCAACCGATTCAGTCATGAAGGACACCGCTCGCGCCTTTGCGCTCACACGGTCTCAGCGCCTGCGTGCCTTGGTGCTTCCTGCTGCGATGCCGCGCATCATGGCCGGCGTACGCCAGTCCATGTCCATCGCACTGATCCTCATGGTCATCTCGGAGATGTTCAACGCGTCGTCTGGCCTTGGCGGCAACATCGTCTACTTCCAGCGCAACTACTTGGTGGCGGAGATGTGGAGCGGCATCGTGTTGCTGGGGCTCGTCGGCGTCTTGCTTGCAACGATATTCGGCTTCGTCGAACGGCGAATGCTGCGGTGGTATCACGGAGTGAAGGAGGTGGAGCATGGCTGACACCTTGCTCACCGTTGAACACGTCAGGAAGACCTACGAATCCTCAACGGGTTCAGTTGAAGCCATCGCCGACATCAGCTTCACGATGGAAGCCGGCGAACTTGTGTGCATCGTGGGCCCGTCTGGCTGTGGCAAGACCACGCTGCTGAAGTGCATCGCAGGCCTCTTGCGCCCCACTGATGGGCTTGTCGAACTCCATGGCAAGCGCGTCACGGCACCTCCGGAAAACATGGCACTCGTGTTCCAGGAGTACGGGCGCAGCCTGTTCCCCTGGCTCACGGTGCGCGGCAACGTTGAACTGCCCCTCAAGCACAAGGGTCTTTCGCGGGAGGAACGCCGCCAGCTCGTCGACGACGCCATCGAGGCGGTGGGCCTCGCCCACGCAGACACGAGCTACCCGTGGCAGTTGTCAGGTGGCATGCAGCAGCGCGTGGCAATCGCCAGAGCCGTCGCCTACCAACCAGAAGTGCTGATCATGGACGAACCCTTCGCCGCCGTTGACGCGCAGACCAGGGCAGACCTCGAGGACCTCGTGAGAGCACTTCACAAGGACAGGGGCATGTCCATCCTGTTTGTGACTCACGACATCGACGAGTCCGTGTACCTTGGGCAACGCGTGATCGTGTTGTCGAACGCGCCAACGTGGGTACAGGAGGATTTGGCCATCGATCTCGAGGCGGAACGCGACCAGATCACCACCCGCGCCTTGCCAAGATTCACCGAACTTCGCACCCACGTCTACGAGCAGGTCCAGCGCGCCAAGCGGGGCCAGGCGGTGCGGCCGGGATCCTGAGAATGCCTGATGCCCACTCGTAAGCCTGCGCAATTGCTGCTCGCCTTCTACGGCGACATGGTGATGGACTTCGTCGACGAACCCATCCCAGCTGCCGTGCTGCTTGACGTGCTGGAGGGGGCTGGCATCGCCCCCGCGACGACACGGGCGACGCTGAACCGCATGTCCCATCGCGGGCTGCTTTCGGGAGTGCGAACCGGCCGCGCGGTCTCATACGACCTCACGGAGAGCGGGATCGAGGTGCTCCGCGAGGCCGCTGGTCGCGTTCACAGCCCCCACCCGTTCGAGCCTCAAGGCAGTGGTTGGACGCTCGTCACCTTCAGCGTGCCAGAGGGTCAGCGGCAGCTACGCCACCGCCTTCGCGCAACGCTCACCTGGGCCGGCTTCGCGCCTCTCCGTGACGGCCTGTGGGTTGCGCCTGGCACGATCGACCTTGGAGCAGCGTTGCATCCCCTCCAACACGAACTGCCAGTAGGCGCCCTCACTGGTTTTTTTGCTCATGAGGTCTCTGGGTTTGAGATGGGAGAGAGCGTCGAGTCCGCGTGGCAGTTGGAGGCAATTCGGGCCGCGCACGATGAGTTTGGCGCAGAGTGGCGGGCCCCGGCACCGCCAGCCGGCCCGACGCCCGCGCTGACAATGCGTACGGCTCTCGTTGCCGATTGGCTGGCTTTGTTGCGCGCCGATCCCGGCTTGCCCTCGCGGTACCTAGGGCCATCGTGGCCGGCCGATGACTCGACCGCGATTTACCAAACCCGGCAGAAGGAATTGGCGGCGCCGTCGACAAGCGAGCTCGCCGCGCGGCTCGGCTGAGACCCTTGCCGGCGTGGCGGCGAGTTCAGTTCTGCAACGCCTCGAGCATCGCGCTCACGCTCGCCTTGCGCACCTTCCCGGTAGCGGTCCTCGGGAGCGCGTCAACCACCACTACGCGCTTTGGAAGCTTGTACCTCGCAACCTTGCCTTCGAGGAAGGCGCGAACCTCCTCGGTGCCCAGATTCGCACCGTCGGCTAGCGTGACAACGGCCCACGGCACCTCGCCCCAACGCTCGTCGGGCACCCCAACGACGGCCGCTCCGGTCAAGCCATCCATGTCCGCAAGCAGCGCCTCGATCTCCGCTGGATAGATATTCTCCGCTCCGGAGATGATCATGTCCTTGACTCTGCCGACGATGAACAGGTACCCCTCGTCATCGAGATAGCCCTGATCCCCCGAACGGAACCAGCCATCGTGGGTGAACGCGGCCTCGTTTGCCTCTGGCATGTCGAGATAGCCGGCGAAGACGTTGGGTCCCGCCACCTCGATTTCACCGACTTCGCCCGCTCGGGCCTTCTTGCCCTTGGCGGTAACCACGCGCAACCGGGTAAAGAAATGTGGCAAGCCAACGCTGCCCGCCTTGGCGAGCGTCTTCGCTGGCGAGAGCGCGCTGACACTCGGCGCCGCCTCCGTCATTCCGTACCCCTGGGAGAAGCGCAACCCGCGGGCTTCGTACGCGTCGATGATGTGCCGGGGCGCGGGTGATCCCCCGCAGGTGAGTTTGCGCAGCGAAGTGAGGTCGGTCGTTTCCCAGTCTGGGTGCTCCGCGATCATCTGGAACGTCGTGGGGACTCCGCTGAGCATCGTTACTCCGTGGCGTTCGACCTGTGCGAGCGCGCGTCCGGGGTCGAATCCGCGCTCTAGCACCAGGGTGCCGCCCTTCATCACGATTGGCAGAGCACCCATCCCCAACGAGGCAACGTGAAACAGCGGCGAGATCATGAGCGCGACATCAGTGGAGACAACGTCGTAGTCGATGATGCAGTTCAGCGCCACCCACGTGAGGTTTCGATGCGTGAGGACTGCACCCTTAGCGCGACCGGTGGTGCCGGAGGTATAGATGATCGCGGCAGGGTGATCTGGATGCGACGCCTCGGGGCTAACTGCCCCGGCACGGCCTGCTCGAGAGAGCAAAGAGTCACCGGATCCGTCAACGGGGATGCCGAGAATGTCGTCGCTCTCTGCGATGACGCGTTCAAGCCCGCCCTGGAGTGCGCCGTCATGGATGAGGACCTCGGCGCCAGAGTCGCTAAGTAAGTGCGCAATCTCCGGGCCCGCGAGCCGGGTATTGATGGGCACGAATACTGCGCCGCGCGAGGCGCATGCGAAGAGGGTCGCAAGAAAGGATGGGCTGTTTTCGCCAAAGTAGGCAACCCTGTGATCCCGCGAAATGCCGATCTCGTTGAGCGCGGCCGCGATGTTATCCGCGCGGTCCGCGAGTTCGCGATACGTGACCCGCTCGTCACCATAGACAATCGCTACCGAGTCGCCAGAGCGAGCTCGCCTACGACTGAGCCAAGTGCCGAGGCCCTCGTCATCCATTCCGCGACCTACCTCACGCGTAGAAGCGATAGATCCCGCGCGCCGCCACGGCCGGCTTGGCGGAGCCTTCTACTTCGATTGTCTGATCCACGACGAGCTGGTACCCACCGGGAATCTCGACCACCTCGGCGATCACCGCATTCATGCGCACCCTCGCCCCCGCTAGAACGGGCGAGATGAAGCGCACCTTGTCGAGCCCGTAATTGACCTTCGCAGACACGCCCTCAACGTCGAGGAGTTCGGTCCACATAGCCACGGCCAGAGACAGCGTGAGGAAACCGTGCGCGACGGCCGCCCCAAAGGGTCCGTCTTTGGCGCGCTCTGGGTCTGTGTGGATCCACTGGTGATCGTCCGTGGCATCCGCAAAGGTGTCGATCCGCGCTTGCGTCACGTCTCTCCACTGCGACCAGCCCAAATCGGTTCCCGCGAGGGACGCTAGGTTGTCGTAACTAACGGTGGTCATGGTGTCCCTTTCACGCGGTGACAGTTGTGGCAGTTTCGGTGCGAGGTATCAATCCGAGCAAGCGCATGGCATTCCCGCGCAAGATGCCGGGCATCGCGTCGGCCGAGAATCCCACGTGTTGGGCGTCGTCGAGCCACCGGTCGGGCGTCAACAGCGGGAAGTCCGTGCCGAACAACACGCGATCCTTGATGAGGGTATTGGCGTAGCGAACGAGCTCCGGGGGGAAGTACTTGGGGCGCCAACCAGAAAGATCGATCCATACGTTGGTCTTGTGCACCGCGATAGCGAGCGCCTCGTCCTGCCACGGCACGGATGGGTGCGCCATGATGACCTGGAGGTCGGGGAAGTCTGCGGCGACCGGCTCAAGCAGACCGGGTCGCGAGAGCCCAAGGCGAAAGCCCCTGCCGCCGGGCATTCCGGCGCCGATGCCGGTCTGGCCGGTGTGAAACAGCGCCGGAACCTTGGCGTCGCGAATTGCCTCGAAAACCGGGTAGTAGCGCTCGTCGCTTGGATCAAAACCCTGCACGGTGGGGTGAAACTTGAAACCCCTAACGCCCGCATCCTCGACCAGAGCGTGGACCCTGGCCACAGCGTCGGGCCTGCGGGGGTCAACCGAACCAAAGGGAATGAGCACGTCGTTGTGAGCAGCGGCGGAGGCGGCAATTTCGGCGCTCGAGAGCGGTGGGTGGCCAAGGTTGATCTCTGCATCGACCGTGAAGATGACGGCGGCCATCTTGCGCGCACGGTAGTAGTCCGCTATTGAATCGACGTCCGGGCGCGGGCCGTCAACCTTGAAGTAGCGAGACGCCGCCGCTTCAAGATCCGGGGGCAACGAAGCGTGGCCATGCCCGTCGGTCTCGACGTGGACGTGCATGTCGATCGCCGTGATGGCATCGACGTCGAGACCGATTTCGTAGCGCATGCTTTCCCTTCGCGGAGCGGTCAGCCAGCGGACCGGTCAAGTTCCGGCGGCAGTGGCGGGAACGACTCGCCAACGCTCTCCCACTGGTCACCGATCGCTGCTGTGAGTCGATCGCCGATGGCCTCGGCGCTCCAGCCGCCTGCCTCGTAGGTCGTGACCGTTGGCGTGGGATGACTCCACAACTGGATGCGGTCGCCGCCCACTCCGATGACCTGGCCGGTGATGTCTGCCGCCGCGTCTGACGCGAGATAGGCGATGAGCGGAGCTACGTCACCTGCCGTCCCAAAGCCCAGTTCATGGCGATAGAAGTCCGGGATCTGCTCCCCCGCATCAGCGGCTTCTACCGCAGCGGCGAAGTACGGGACCGTCGCGGTCATCGCAGTTGCCGCGACGGGCACCACGGCGTTGGCGGTGATACCCGCGCGCCGCAACTCCATAGCCCACGTACGAACCATGCCGACGATTCCTGCCTTCGCGGCGGAGTAATTAGTCTGCCCAAAATTGCCGCGCTGACCCGTTGGGGAGCCGATGCACACGATGCGACCGCCCTCGCCCTGCTCGCGCAGGTGAATCACGGCTTCGCGAACCACGGTGAACGTGCCGCGCAAGTGCGTGGAAATCACGGAGTCGAAGTCATCGTCCGACATCTTCCAGAGCACCGTGTCACGGAGGATTCCGGCGTTGGTCACGACCGCGTCGAGCCTGCCAAAGGCGTCCACAGCCGCGCCTACAAGTTGTTTCGCGGTCTCCGTTGGCCCCACGGGAGCAACAACGGCGACGGCCTTGCCTCCCGCGTTAGTGATCGACTGGGCGGCGGCTTCAGCGACGTCTGCGTCGATGTCGTTGATGACCACGGCAGCCCCTTGGCGAGCCAATTCCTCCGCGTATGCGAGGCCCAGGCCGCGTCCCGAGCCAGTAATGATCGCGACTTTGCCTTCAAGTGACATGGGCGCTCCCTTGCAGTCCTTGCACCATTACAGTGGCAAAACGTTGATAATGTCAATAATTAAGAACCACTACTACTTGCGCTAGCATCACACTATGCCCGGTTCGCAGGATCCGCGCTCACGCAACGCGGGACGAGCGCGCTTTGACGGTGTGGCGTTTGCAGACGCCCCCAGCTTCTTGCTTGCGCGAGCCAATGCCATTTCGCTCGCTCGAGGCAATTCCGCGCTTGCGCCGTGCGGGCTGCGAGTGCGCTCCTACGCCGTTCTCGAACTTGCGACGACTGCGCAGCGCCCTTCGCAGCGTGATCTGGCCACCTTCTTGCGCCTAGACCCCAGCCAGGTCGTTTCGATCGTTGACGACCTCGAGAGCCAGGGGCTCGTGGTGCGCTCCACCGACAGCGACGACCGCCGCTCAAAGGTGGTGGAAGCGACGGAGCAAGGGCAGATTCGCGTTCAGGAGGCGCGGCTCGCGCTCGACGCCGCCGACGCGCGGGTCTTTGCTTCCCTGTCGCCAGACGAGCGGGCAGCGCTGACCCAATTGTTGGGCCGCGTGGCCTTCGACGACTAAGGGCGCTAGTCAGCCACCGCGAAGGGCCATCCCGTATAGCCCTCGGCAAGGAACGTGCGTCCGGCCTCGGATTCCACCACCGCGCGCAATTCGCCGCGTTGACGTTGGCGGTCAAAATCTGTTGCGCCGGGAGCCGCATGCAGCATCTCCGTCATCCACCACGAGAAGTGCTGCGCCTTCCAAATTCTGCGCGCGACGGCGTCCTGAAATCCGTCTATTGAGCGTTCGTCCCCACGCAAGAGCAAGTCCTCGAGCGCTCGCGCCAGTTCCACGACGTCGGCAATCGCGAGATTCATGCCTTTGGCGCCCGTAGGCGGCACCGTATGCGCGGCGTCGCCCACGATCGCGACGCGACCGCGGCGCAACTGCGCGGCAACAAAGCTCCTGAATCTCAGCACGTCGCGCTGAAAGATGTGGCCCTGGCGGAGCGTGGTGCCCGGGACGCGACGTTGAAGGGTTTCCCACAACTCGTCTTCGCTGGGCGCGTCTGGATCCTGATCAGGATCCGTTTGAAAGTACATCCGCTGCACCGTCTCGCTGCGCTGACTCACCAGGGCGAATCCATCAGGTGAGTTGCTGTAGATGAGTTCGCGTGAACTCGGTGGTGCCTCGCAAAGCACGCCAAACCACGCGAAGGGATACTCCCTGAAATAGCCTGCGGTCTGTGAACCCGTGACGGCGGATCGGACAACGGACCGCGAGCCGTCAGCGCCCACCACAAAGTCCGCCTCGATAGTCAGGGTTCCGCCTTCCGCAGTTGAACACTCCACCGTTGGCAGGGTGCCGGCTGCGTCAACGCGAGCCGCCGCGGTGTTGAGATGAAGCTCCTGGCCCGCTGCGGTACGTGCGGCCAAAAGATCCTTCAGCACTTCATGTTGGGGATACAGCCACACTGCGCGCCCTGTGAGTCCCGCGAAGTCAATACGGTGACCCTCGCCGTCAAACCGAAGTTCAATCCCGTCGTGTCGCACCCCCACCGTGTGCACCCTTGATCCGGGGACGTGTTCAGCGAGAAGGTCCACTGTGCTGTGTTCGAGGATTCCCGCGCGGATGGTCGTCTCTATTTCCTCGCGAGAGCGCGAATCGACAACGATTGACTCGATACCCCGTGCATCGAGCAGGTGTGACAACAGCAGTCCGGCAGGACCGGCCCCAACGATCGCGACTCGCGTGCGAAGTACTGTCGCCACTGGGGCCTCCACTGGTTGCCACGACGTTCCCAAGGGGAACCGATGTCCCAGTGTGGACGCTTTGCCTAAGCGGCTGAGCGCTAGCTCCCGTTGAATGGGACGCCGATGCGCTCCGGCGGGCGACCGAGGCTTGCGCCAATAGCCGCGGCAGCAGCGACCAGAACTTCCACGGCCCGTTGAGCCCTTGGATCGTCGCGAGGCAACACGACGGAGAGCGCCGCGACAACGTCGCCTCGGTCTCGAATCGGTACAGCCACACCTGTCGACACTTCCGAAACCGATCCTCGAGCTATCGAGTAGCCGCGGGTTCGTGTCTCGGCGAGCACCGCACGCAGGCGTGCTGCGTCATGAACGGTGTCTTGCGTGAGCCGCGTCAAACCCGCCGCGACCACCGCGTCGAAAACAGCTGCCGGCGCGTAGGCAAGGAGAACGAGACCTGATGACGAAGCGTGGAGCGGAAGACGGCCAGCAACACGCGCGATGTTGAGCCCCGCGTCGGGGTCGGAAAGCCTCTCGAGGAAGAGTGCCTCGCCATCCTCAAGGACCGCCAACTGCGTGTGTTCACGAATCCGCAGTTGCACTCTTTCCATGTGCGGTAGTGCCGCCTCACGCAGGCGCAGCGCACGAGAACCACGATGTGCGAGTTCCCAAAGCCGCATCCCGAGCCGCACACGCCCCCGCGCGTCTCGTTCGAGAATTCCGGAGTCCACAAGATCGTCGACGATTCGGTGAGCGGTGGACCGCGGTAGCCCCGCACGCCGTCCAATCTCCGTTGCCGTTTGCGACGGTCGACCATCGCTGAACGTTGCGAGGACTCGGACGATGCGATCCGTCATCGACTCACCCGAACGCGAGTTCGCCATCTGACCTCCCTGTCATGGGCGCGCAGGCTCCCGTTGAATGAGACTACTTTGGATCGGCCGCGGCTCACGGTGACACACTGACAGCGGCAGGTTGGCACCATCTCAAGGAGGCGCAATGTCGCGGCCACACATGGAGACCCCCGCGGCACCAGAGTCGCTGCTCGCGTCGGCAGACATGCCCAGCCAATCCCAGATTGTTCAAGAGATTGCAGCACGGCACGCGCAATTGCTGGACTCCCCTGGCGCGCTCACTGAGCTCGACTTCGCGCCGTATCGATCCAGCCTCTTGCGCCACCCAACGAAGAGCCCGCACCTCATAGACCCAGAAACGATCGAGCTGCATTCGCCTGCTTTTGGCGAGAGGGATGTGGCGCTGATCGAATCTGATCTCACCGCGCAACATGCCGGCGAACCGCTCGGTGAACGCATCACCGTAAGTGGCACTCTCACGGACACGCGGGGACGGCCACTGCAACACCAACTCGTCGAGGTGTGGCAAGCGAACGCCGCTGGGCGCTATGTCCATCAGCGCGATCGGCATCCGGCACCCCTCGACCCGCACTTCACGGGAGCTGGCCGCGCCGTGACGGACAGTCAGGGACGCTACCGCTTCACCACGATCAAGCCAGGTCCATACCCCTGGAAGAACCACGTCAACGCGTGGCGCCCAGCGCACATTCACTTTTCGGTGTTTGGAAGGGCGTTTACCCAGCGGCTTATCACCCAGATGTACTTCCCCGGCGATCCACTCTTTGCCCTGGATCCGATTTACAACTCGATACCCAGGCAGCAGGATCGCGACCGATTGGTGGCGAGATACATCCACGACGACAACGTTCCAGAGTTCTCGATGGCGTACGGATTCGACATCGTCGTTGACGGTCCCGATGCGACGTGGTTCGAAGGCGAAGATCAATGACGGCCGCTCCCGAACGCCACGAGCCCTCGCCCGCGCAGACCATCGGGCCGTTTTTCGCGTTTGGCCTGCAGTATCCCGGCATGAACGAGGTGGCTCACCCCCACAGCCCCGGCGCCATCACGCTGTCCGGCACCGTGAGGGACGGGAATGGAGCACCGATCCCTGATGCCCTCATCGAAATCTTTGGAGCCGACGCTGACGGCTCGGTGCCCACATCTCGCGGTTCGCTCAAGAGAGATGGGAAGACGTTCACCGGGTTCGGCCGCGCGATGACCGATGACGAGGGTCACTACCTCTTTTGGACTCGGGAGCCTGGGGCGATCGACGGCCGAGCGCCGTTCTTCGCGGTCACGCTCTTCGCGCGTGGACTTCCTGGACACGTGCGCACCCGCATCTATCTACCAGGCGACTCGGAGTCTGTGGCAGACGACGCACTGATGTCGCGCCTCGCAGAGCGCCAGCGTGAGACGCTGGTCGCAATGCGGTCTGACGACGGCCATCTTCGCCACGACATTCACATGCAAGGTGAACGAGAGACGGTGTTCCTTGACTTTTGACGCGACGTCGCTCCCTCGGGCCGTATCGCACCCCTTTGGCGGGTCCCCTGGTGCCGAATCAGACGCACTCATCGCAGCGGCTCTCGTCACCGCCGAGGTTGGGCTGGTCAGAGCCTGGGCCGCAGTGGGGCTCGCACCACGCGGCGTAGCCGACGCGATCTCCAAGGAGTTTGGCTGGGACAACGATGGCGCGTGGTGCCACGACGCGAGCGTCGACCTCATGGCACTTCGCGCTTCCCAACTCGAGAACGGCACGCCCGTCGTGGGCTTGGTCTCATGGATGCGGGGCCGCGTAGCGCCGGAGGTTGGGCCGTGGATCCATCGCGGAGGCACGAGTCAAGACATTGTCGACACGGCACTCATGCTCCTTGGCTCGCGCACAGCACAGGACATCTCGGCGCGCTTACGGGAGGTGGAAGCGCGGCTCATCGCCTTTGTCCAACGAGAGCGCGATGTACCAGCCATCTCCCGCACGCTCACGCAGCATGCGGTTCCGACTACCGTTGGGGCCCGCGCGGTGAACTGGGTGCGCGCTGTGCGACGTGCGCGCGTGCGCCTTGACGAAGCCCGCGCAAACGCTCCGGCGCAACTTGGCGGCGCGGCCGGCACTCTCGCGTCCATAGTTGCGATCGCGAGAGAAGAAGGAGCCGCGGATCCCGCACAGAGCGCGATCGCGCTTGGGGAGCACTTCTCGCGAGAGCTCAACCTCGCGCACGTTGAGTCACCGTGGCATACGTTCCGGGCGCCAGTTACCGAGCTCGGCGATGCCTTTGTCCAGGCTGTTGATGGCCTCGCACACATCGCAGCGGACCTCTCGCTCCTAGGGCGCCCAGAAATCGGTGAGGTTCTCACCTCTGGGACGGGGGCGTCCTCGGCAATGCCTCACAAGCGCAATCCGGTGCATGTGGTGCTCGTCAAATCAGCCGGCGTGCGCGCGCCGTTCCTCGGAGCCACGTTGCATGCTGCGGCGGCCACCGCACACGACGAGAGGTCTGACGGGGCATGGCAAGCGGAGTTGCCCGTCTTCGTAGAGCTCGCCGGCCTTGCCCATGCCTGCGCGGAATCGTCCGTCGCCATGGTCACTGACCTGCGCGTGAACCCGGAGCGGGTCGCGGCCAACCTCCATTCCGCAGGCGGCGCAGCCATGAGCGAACGAGTGAGCATCGTGCTGGCACCGAACCTCACTCCAGAATCGTTGCGGGCCGTGCTCGACGCGGTCTCCGCCGGGGCCACGGCGAGCGAACTCCAAGCACGCTTCCCCGAACTCGCTGGCCTCGACATTGCAGGGTTGCTGGATCCTTCGCAATACACCGGCCTCGCAGCCGAGTTCGTGGATCGCGCAGTCACGGACGAACACTCGCTGTGACCGTCCCCCGGATTGCGACGACGACGCCCATTGGCCCGGTTCACGCTCCGCTGCTAGTCGTTGGCTGCTCCCTGGGCACCTCCGCACTGCTGTGGCACAAGTCGGCAGAGATTTTGTCCTCAGATTTTCGCGTCAGCACGTGGGAACTGCCGGGACATGGCGCTTCCCCCGCTACACGCGAGGGCTTCTCCGTTGCGGACCTCGCGGATGCTGTGGCCGCGTCATACACGGAGAAGTTTGCGTATGCCGGCGTGTCCCTTGGAGGCGCCGTTGGCCTGGAACTCGCACTTCGCCACCCGCAACGGGTCTCGGCCGTGGTGACCGTGTGTTCGGCCGCGCGCTTCGCGGAGCCGCAAGCGTGGCACGAGCGCGCCCAGACCGTCCGGGCGTCGGGCACTGGAGCCGTAGTCGCGCAATCCGCCCAGCGATGGTTTGCGCCAGACACCATGGCGCGTTTTCCTGATGTCGCGGGCCGGCTCTTGCACGCGCTTCGCGACGCGGACGATGAGTCATACGCCTTGTGCTGCGATGCGCTTGCCGAATTTGACATGCGTGGGCTCCTTAGCACCATCGCGGTGCCGGTCACGGCGGCATTTGGAGCCCACGACGCAGTCACGCCAGAGGAGGCGTCACGCGAGATCGCGGATGGGGTGACGAATGGTCGAGTGATCGAAATCGCGGGCGCTTCGCATTTGGCGCCCGCCGACAGTCCCGAGCCCACTGCCGTCGCAGTGCGCAACGCTCTTGCCGGCCAAGGCCTGGAAGGAATGACACATGAACACTCCTAAGGACATCACCGATGGCGAGCGCCGCGAACAAGGCATGCGAGTGCGCAGAGAGGTGCTTACGAATGAGCACGTCGATGCTGCGAACCAGCGGATAACGCCCCTCACCGCAGACTTTCAGGACTTCATTACGAGAACAGCGTGGGGAGAAATCTGGTCGCGGCCCGGCCTCGATAAGCGATCCCGCTCGATTGCGACGCTTACTGCTCTCATCGCGCTGCAACATTGGGATGAACTGCGGATGCACATCCATGCGGCGCTCCGCAATGGCCTCACCGAGCAAGAACTCGCGGAGGTAATTCTGCACGCCGCCGTATATTGCGGAGTTCCCTCAGCGAACCACGCATTCGGGATTGCCCAAGAGGTATTGGCCGAGTGACACCTCGGCCTCCATTGCGCTAGAGTGTTCGCTAGTCGCACCTTTGTGCGCTATGCGAACAACTAGGAGCGGCAGTGCTCGACAAAACCATCGCCAGCGTCGCCGAGGCAGTTGAGGGCATCCGCGACGGCGACACCGTGATGATCAGCGGTTTTGGCAGAGCGGGCCAACCGGTGGAACTGATTGACGCCCTCATCGCTCAGGGCGCGAGCGACCTCACCATCGTGAACAACAATGCTGGGAACGGTGACGTAGGCCTCGCCGCGCTGTTAGCGGCAGGTCGCGTGCGGCACATCATCTGTTCGTTCCCGCGGCAACACGATTCGTGGGTCTTCGACGAACTGTTTCGCGCCGGACGTATCGAGCTCGAGCTTGTGCCACAAGGGACGCTCGCGGAACGGATCCGCGCTGCTGGCGCCGGCATCGGAGCGTTCTTCTCCCCCACTGGAGTCGGGACACAGTTAGCGCAGGGACGAGAGCACCGCGAAATTGCGGGTCGCATGCACGTCATCGAGTACCCAATTCACGCCGACGTCGCCCTGATATCCGCTCTTCACGGAGACCGCTGGGGAAATCTCGTGTATCGCGAAACTTCCCGCAACTTTGGTCCGATCATGGCAACCGCCGCTCGCGTGACAGTGGCCCAGGTCGACGCTGTTGTACCGCTCGGCGATATCGATCCTGAGTCTGTTGTCACCCCTGGAATTTATGTGGATCGCGTTGTCGCCGTGGGCGATCGACCTTGGCTGCAGGGGGGCGAGTTTGTGGGTGGCGTCGACGTCAATGGCGAGGTTCACGATGCGGAAGAAGTTAGATCATGATCGCGGGAATCGATCGGCGCCAGGTGGCCTCACGTATAGCTGAAGGCATCCCCGAAGGCTCATACGTCAACCTCGGGATCGGCGCCCCAACCCTCGTTGCCGATTACCTTCCGGCTGGCGCCGACATCATTCTTCATACGGAGAACGGCCTGCTTGGCATGGGCGCGGCGCCCAGCGCCAGCCGCATTGATCCGGACCTCATCAATGCAGGAAAACAGCCTGTAACCGCCCTTTCTGGCGCAGCGTATTTCCACCATGCGGACTCGTTCGCGATGATGCGCGGGGGCCACCTCGACATGTGCGTCCTCGGCGCTTACGAGGTGTCCTCCCGCGGCGACCTCGCGAACTGGTCAACCGGGGCGCCCGGCGCCATCCCCGCGGTTGGGGGCGCGATGGATCTGGCTCTCGGCGCACGGGACGTCGTGGTGATGACAGATCTGCTCACGAAGGACGGCTCGCCCAAACTCGTCGCTGAATGCACCTATCCCCTCACGGCCATGGCATGTGTGAGCCGGGTCTTCACCGGCCACGCCCAATTCCGCATCACTGACGGACAATTTGCGGTCGTCGAGATATATGGAGAGGCGACGTTTGACTGGCTCGCCGCGGTGCTCGGACTTGACCTGGTCGACGCAACCGAGGAGCAACTCTCATGACAGGGACAAGCGTCATCTACGACGCCGTTCGCACGCCTTTTGGCCGCCACGGACGCGCTCTCGCCGATGTTCGCCCGGACGATCTTGCCGCCGTGGTGGTGTCGTCACTGCTCGAGCGCAACGGAGTGGACCCGGCGCTCATCGACGACGTGATCCTTGGCGACGCCAATCAGGCGGGTGAAGACAATCGTGATGTAGCCCGTTTTGCCGCACTTCTCGCAGGCATGCCGACGAGCGTGCCGGGGGTCACCGTCAATCGCCTGTGTGGGTCGGGGATGGAAGCGGTAATCCAGGGCAGTCGCGCCGTACTGGCGGGCGACGCGTCCCTCGTCATCGCCGGCGGAGTCGAGTCGATGTCGAGGGCGCCGCAGATTCTGCAGAAGTCGCCGCGCGCGTTCGCCACGGGCAACCAAACGATCTGGGACTCATCTATAGGCTGGCGCATGGTCAATCCCGCCTTGCCAGCCGAGTGGACCATCTCCAACGGCCAGAGCGCGGAAAAGCTCGCACAGATTCACGCCATCTCTCGCGAAAACCAAGACGCATTCGCGTGGCGCAGTCACCAGCTCGCGGCCGCCGCGTGGGCGGGTGGCGTATTCGATGGGGAGATCGTCACCGTGCCGGGCCACGCGCTTGACCGCGATGAAGGGATTCGGGACGCGTCGACGGTGGGGGATCTCGCCGCCCTCCCTGCCGCCTTCGCAACCGACGGCACGGTGACCGCAGGCAACTCGTCACCGTTGAGCGACGGCGCCGCGGCGGTGCTGGTGGGCGCGGAGGGAGCGCTCGACATTGAGCCCCTCGCTCGCATTACCGGCCGCGGCGTGGCGGGCAATGATCCAGACATCTTTGGCGTGGCACCGGTAGAGGCCGCGAACAGGGCGCTCGCACGGGCCGGCCGCACGTGGGCAGACGTCGATGTCGTTGAACTCAACGAGGCGTTCGCCTCGCAATCTCTCGCGTGCCTCGCGTTATGGCCAGAGCTGGACCGCGCGATCGTCAACGCGAACGGAGGAGCCATCGCCATTGGCCACCCGCTCGGCGCATCGGGGGCGCGCGTCGTGGGCCGCGCAGCGCATGCGCTTGCGGCCAGAGGCTCTGGAGTTGCGGTTGCCGCAATCTGCATAGGCGTGGGCCAAGGACTTGCCGTGGTGCTCGAGCGGTGAGCAGTACGGCAGACGACGTGAAGCTGGCCGCCACCAGCGCCGATGATGGCGGTAACTTTGTGCAGTCGCTTGCGCGCGGTCTCGCGGTGTTAGGCGTCTTTGACGCCGATCACCCAGCAATGCGCGCGAGCGAAATCGCCGAGCGTGCGTCGCTGACGCGAGCAACGGCTCGCCGTTTCCTCATGACTCTCGTCTCCTTGGGGTACGTGACCACAGACGGCGTTGTGTACTCGCTCACGCCCCGTGTGCTCGAGATCGGTGGCGGCTATCTCGCCGCCCTAAGGCTTGACGAGATTGCGCAACCACACCTCCGGTCCTTGTCGGCCGAACTCGGCGAGTCGGTCTCTGTCGCCATTCTCGACGGCGACCAGATCGTCTATGTCGCGCGCGTCGCTGCTCGCCGAATCATGAGCGTCAACATTTCCGTTGGCACACGGTTTCCGGCGTTTGCCACCGCGCTGGGCAGGGTTCTGGTCGCCGACCTTGACCCGCGCGAGTGGGACGAGCACTTGGGCCTCGACAAGGCGACACCGTTCACGGCCCGCACGCTCACCGAGCGCAAGGCCCTTCATCGCGAGCTTGAACGGGTTCGCGAGCACGGGTATTCAGAGGTCGATGGCGAACTCGAGGAAGGACTCCGGAGCATTGCCGTAAAAGTTGCCCTGCCCAATGCCGCCACCCTTGCCCTCAATGTGGCCCTTGGCCCAGTGCAGAGCCGCCCGGATCTCACAAAGGATTCGCTCGTCGCGCGTCTCCACGAAGCCGCGGAAGCAATTTCTAGCGATGCAGCGGCCGTCGCATCACGCGCCTGACCTGCGCTGGAACGTGGAGCTCAGGAACATTGCGGCGCAGGGAATGAATTCCCACGCCACGCGTTATTACATGCAAACGCATATAATCGACGCGTAACCCAGAGGAGCACGCCATGCAGTTCGGAATCATGTCAGTCAGCGACATCACTCGCGACCCGGTCACCGGATACACGCCAACCGAGGCCGAACGCATCAAGGCGGTCGTGACGATCGCCAAGCACGCTGAGGACGTTGGCCTAGACGTCTTCGCGATCGGCGAGCACCACAACCCTCCGTTCTTCAGCTCCTCTCCAACAACCCTCCTCGCGAATATCGGCGCGCAGACCGAGAAGATCGTCCTCACCACCTCCACGACGCTCATCACCACTAACGACCCCGTGCGCCTCGCCGAGGAATACGCGATGCTCCAGCACCTCACGAACGGTCGCATGGACCTCATGCTCGGCCGCGGCAACACGGCGCCCGTGTATCCGTGGTTTGGTCAGGACATTCGCCAGGGTCTGCCGCTCGCACTCGAGAACTACAACCTCCTGCACCGCTTGTGGCGCGAGGACGTCGTTGACTGGGAGGGCCAGTTCCGCACTCCCCTGCAAGGCTTCACCTCAACGCCGCGCCCCCTCGACGACGTACCGCCATTCGTGTGGCACGGCTCCATTCGCACCCCGGAGATCGCCGAGCAGGCCGCGTTCTACGGCAACGGCTTCTTTGCGAACCACATCTTCTGGCCCAAAGAGCACACGCAGCGCATGGTCGAGTTCTATCGCCGCCGCTTTGAGGCGTACGGCCACGGCGCGGCCAAGGACGCGATCGTTGGCCTTGGCGGTCACGTCTACGTGGGCAAGACCTCGCAAGACGCCATCAAGGAGTATCGCCCCTACTTCAACGAGGCCCCGGTTTACGGACACGGGCCGACGCTCGAAGAGTTCGCGCACGGCACCCCTATGACGGTTGGTTCAGTTCAGGAAGTCATCGACAAGACGCTCACCTTCCGAGACTATGTTGGCGATTACCAGCGCCAACTGTTCCTCGCGGACCACTCCGGGCTTCCGTTGGACCTCGTGCTCAAGCAGCTCGACTTCATCGGTGGAGAGGTTGTCCCGGTACTTCGCGCGGAGCTCGAGTCGCGTCGCGACCCGGAGGCTCCTGCGAACCCGCCGAGCCACGCGGACCTCGTCAAAGCAAAGTACGGAGACGCGGAACCGCGCCAGCCACGGCCCAACGCCAACCGCGGAGACAACGTCACGGGCGGCTCGCCGTACCAGGATTCCGAGCTGTCTGTCGAGAGCTACCCGGTTCTCTGATGGGCGCCAAGCAGGCGAACGACGCATGGGAGGGCGTGCTCACTGCGCACGCCGTCTTCATGCGCCAGTTCGCGCGCACAGACGTGTGGAGCGGCGCGTCGATGCGCGAGTACGACGTGCTCTACACGCTCTCCAAGTGCGACGAGGGTCAACGCCTCAGCGACCTGCAGGAGCATGTGCTGCTCAGCCAGCCAGCGCTGTCGCGTCTCGTAGACCGCCTCGTAGACCGCGGGCTCGTCTCGCGGTGCGAAGACCCCGTGGACGGTCGCGCCGTGCGCGTCTCGCTGACTCCAGAAGGCGCGCAAATTCAGCACGAGATCGGCCGCCGCCACGCAGCAGACGTCGCCGACGCGATGGCGGCGCTCACCGATGATGAGCAGCGGCAACTCGCTTCCCTCACCGCAAAACTTGTGTCCAGAAAGGACAAGTCATGACTGCCTTCACCGTCGTCGTGGTCAACGCCGGGGTCTCCGACCCATCGTCGACTCGATTGCTCGCCGACCGCGCCGCTCAGCGCGTCGCGTCTCTCGCCAAGGAACGCGAACACGAGGTCACGGTTCGCTCGATCGACCTTCGCGAGATTCTGCCCGAGCTCCCCGCCGCGCTCTCAAGCCAGCTCCTTGGCCCCAAGTTTCAAGCGGCCATCGCGGCACTCGGCGATGCCGACGCGATAGTCGCCGCGACGCCCGTCTACAAGGCCGCAGCGTCGGGCCTGTTTACGAGCTTTTTTCAGGTTCTCGACAACGACCTGCTCATTGGCAAGCCAGTGATTCTCGCGGCAACTGCGGGAACCGCAAGGCACGCGCTCGTCGTCGACGAGGAGTTGCGCGCGCTCTTCGCTTACCTGCGCACCCTACCGGTGCCAACGGGCCTCTTCGCCTCGACGGAAGACTGGAACGACAAAGCCCTTGGCGAGCGCATCGAGCGGGCGGCGTTCGAGGCCGTGCTACTGATGGAGTCCGGCTTTGCCGCCGCCGTCAAAGACGAATCATGGCGTCGTTACCAGCACGAATACGGATCTGCGGGCGGAACCAACCTCGAGGTCGATCTCAGCACCGACCTCATGCGCCTCGCGCAGGGCGGCACGCTCAAGCCCAAGGGCGAGCCCGCGTGAGCGACGCCCGCAAGGCAATCTTCCTCGACGTTGACGGCACCTACGCGCTGCACGGCAAGGTGCCCGACGCTCACGTACGGGCGGTTCAATCGGCAAGGGCGGCGGGGCACAAGGTCTTTCTGTGCACCGGAAGGCCCGTTTCCGCGCTGCCTCACGAGATCACGGGGGCCGGGTTCGACGGCTACGTCGCCGCGGCGGGCGCCTACGTTGAGGTCGATGGGGTGGCGCGGGCCGATGTGAACTTCCCTCCCGAGCTCGCCGCAGATCTACTCGAGGTTCTCGACGGCCATGAGGTCGCATACATCCTCGAGAACTCCCACGAACTGCTCCTTCCGGAGCGGTCGCGGCACCTGCTCGCGCGAGCAATCGGCGCCTATGGCGGCGAGGATGCAGAAGTGCTCATCGATATCGCAAACGACCTCACCGCGGTGCCCTTCGCAAAGGTGATCTGCTTTGGAGGCGACCTGCCGCTAGAGCAGATCATTGCGCCGCTTGGCGCGGCGGTTGCGGTGGTGCCCAACTCGATCGCTGACCTCGGGGTTGGAGCAGGTGAGGTCTATCAGTCGCACATCAACAAGGCCGTTGGCATCGGCGTGGCCATCGACGCGCTTGGCATGACGCAAGAGCAGGTCGTGGCGTTCGGGGACGGGCTCAACGACGTGGAGATGCTCGAGTTTGCGGCCGTATCCGTGGCAATTGAGGGCTCGCATCCGCGCGTTCTTGCCGCGGCTACGCACCGTGCCGAGGGTCCAACTACCGGGGGCCTCGCGGCGTCCTTCGCGGAGCTGGGGCTGACGTGACGGAAACTGTCGCCATCCTGGGAGCCGGCAAGCTCGGGCTAGTGCTCGCTCGTCTCGCGGTTGCCGCGGGTTACGAGGTCCGCATCGCAGGGTCAGGAGACCCCAAGTACATCGATCTCAACGTTGACCTCTTCGCCAAGGGCGCCGGTGCGATGACGGCGGGCGAGGCAATCTCCGGCGCAGACCTCGTTGTACTCGCGATTCCGCTGCACCGGCTGGATGAGGTTCCCGCCTCCGACTTGGCTGGCCACATAGTCATTGACGCCATGAACCACTGGCTCGCGGTGGATGGCCCGCTGCCTGCCTTCACGGGCGAGCCGCGCGGCACCAGTGGCGCCGTCGCTGCCGCGCTGCCTGGCGCGCGGGTCGTCAAAGCCCTTGGGCACGTCTCGTACCAGGACCTTGACGCGCACGCGCGCGATGAACGGCGGATCGCGCTCGGCGTGGCCTCAGACGACGCCGAAGCCGCCCAAATCGTCGCCCGCTTCATCGACAGGCTCGGTTTTGAGCCGGTGGTCTTGCGCGACTTGGCCGCGGGCGTCGCCCTTGAACCGGGCTCGCTGAGTTTTGGAGCGGCGCTGTTGCCCCAAGCCCTCAACCGGAACGTTTCCGCCCACACAGGGGTTGACCAGTCATGACAGAAAACACTGTGGTGCGCAACGAAGAGCGCAATCGGTACGAACTTCACGTCGACGGCGAACTCGCTGCGTTCAGCGACATCATTCCCGGCGACGGAAGCGTCGTCTTCCATCACACCGAGACGCTCGACGCGTTCTCCGGTCGCGGATTGGGACTGGAACTCACCAAGGCCGCGGTAGCGGATGCGGTTGAGCGCGGGGAAACGATCATCCCGGTGTGCGGATTCGTCCGCCGCTACCTCGAGAGCAACGAGATTCCCGGTGCAGACGTGCACTTCCCAGAGCGTTCCTAACCCCTGGCCGACGCTACGGCTGGGTTGCGTTGTCGACAACCCAGTCAACGGCGTCGGCCACAGCAGTTGGGTCGTCAACGTGAATGTCGTGACCGGCATCCACCCACACGAACTTCCCTGGCGACCAGCTCTCCGCGTACGCCTTCTGTAACGGGACGATCGCCTCGGTGTACGCGGCGCCAAAATCGCTGTAGCCGCTGGCGGGCTCACGCTCCGACGCGAGGAATACGAGCGGGACCTTGGGACGCTGGTCCCGCCGCTCAAACGCCCACTTGTACATCGCGCAGTTATCGATCTTCTGCAAATGCTGCTCGCCGTCGTACTCGCGATTGACCGGATCGCACGGGCTCATGCCCTCCGGCACCATTCCCACGTCCGAGATCGTGACCTCTTCATCGAAACTGGCATCCGCCAACACAATGCCAGCAACCTTCTCCGGGTGGGCGACCGCGTACGCCGACGCCACCATGCCTCCAGCCGACTGGCCGATAAGCAGATACGGGCCCTGATCGCCGATTGCTTCCATCAGGGCGTCAAGGTCCGCCACCACCATCTCCGGGCTCTGCGTGCCCTCTACCGAATCGCTGTCGCCAACATTGGTGCGGTCGTAACTGCACACCCGATAGTCCTCCTCAAGTTCGCTCCTGAGGGCCCCGTAGTAGTCGTGAGAGGTAACTCCCGGCTTGTCGATCCCCCCGTGCAAGATCACCACGGTCGGACTGCCGTCGCCCGCGCAGTGCACCGCGAGCCGGTGATCGCCAACAGACACGAGACCATGCACGTCGGCGCCCGGTTCAACTGGTAGCGCTAACTCTGCGACACCGGTATGAGTGGGTGGTGGGGAGGCGGACGCGGCTGGCGACACTGGTGGTGGCGTCGATGGCGATGTTGGTGCGTCTGCGGAGCACCCCGCTACGCCAAGAACGACCGTGGCGATGGCGCCCAATGCGATGGTGACGCGCATGCGTGCTCCCAGGGACGTATGGCCGATGGGTGGGACCCACCCGGGCCCGCGGTGCAAGCGGTACATCACGCAATGTAGCGCGCCGCGATCTATCCTGCGATGTCCTGGGCAACTCGCTCCAGGAACCTGCGCAGGTGCTCCAGTTCGAGTTCGCTGACGGAGTGCCCAACTCCCTGGTAGATACGCGTCTCCGCAGTCGCGTGGGCGGCAAGAAACGCCTCCGTCGCCTCGATAGCGCGCGCCGGGATCACCGGGTCCGCGCTCCCCCGGCCCCAGAACACGGGAGGCTTGTGCTCGGCGAGCTCAGCGTCGGCCCGTTCCTCACCTGACCGGACGTAGCCGCTGAGAATTGCCGCTGCAGGCACCCGATCCGGCACCGTCCGCAAGAGCTGCGAGGCCATGAGCCCTCCCTGCGAGAAGCCAATTGGGACGATGCGCGCGGTCTCGCCCAGGGCCTCGTCGACCCACGCCCAAAGCGCATCGGTTGCCTCGCCGATCGCCGCAGCGTGGTCCCACGAATCCTCGGATTCGAGCGGATACCAGGCATAACCGAAGCTTGGATGGCGCAGGGGCGCGCGCACAGATGCCCACGGCAACGCGTCGGGAATATACGGCGATAGCCCGGCAAGGTCTCTCTCGTCGGCACCCCAACCGTGCAGAAACAGCGCAGTCACTGCCTGATTCGACGCGTATGTACCGACAGCATGCAGGGTCACGCGATCAGCCTAGGCGGTGCCGCCCGGGCCTTCGACGACAGCCAACTCACCTCACGGCGACGGCCGGCGAGCGCAGGTAGAGACCCACGATTTCCTCGACAAGCTGCTCATGCGGCACGTCGAGACCAAGCTTCACGAAGCCTCCCGACGCCTCAAGGACTGCGGCACCGTGCACACCGGCCCACAGGGCTCGCCCGAGCGCACGTGGGTCAGCTGAGGGGTCCAGGTGGCCGCTTGCTTGGGCCGCGACAATCGCGTCCGCGAACGTCATGAACGTGCCCGCACCCACCTCGTTAGGCCGTTCGCCTCGATCGCGGAACATGACAGAGAAGTAGGCAGCGTGCTCCACAGCGAAGTCCAAGTACGCGAGCAGGATCCCGCAAACAGCCGCCCCCTCATCGCTAGCACCAGCTACCGCGGCAATGAGCGCGTCGCCAAAGATCACGTAGCCATCGTCCGCGATCGCATCGATGAGGTGGTCTCGATCCGGGAAATGGCGATACGGGGCCGCTGTGCTGACGCCAACGCGGCGCGCAAGTTCGTTGAGGCTGAACGCGTCGGAACCCCGCTCCGCGAGTAGCGCATGGCCCTCGCGAAGCAGCGCCGCACGTAGGTCTCCGTGGTGGTAGCCATCCTTTTGCGCCATGTTGACGACTCTAACATCACCCGCCTAATGTTAATGCTATTAACACTCTCGAGGAGGAACGATGGTCGCCGTCAACACGGATGCCAGCAACAAACCCAGCAAGCTTTCGCGAGCGGGACTCGTCACGGTGGGCACCCTTGCCTCGCTCATCACGCTCATATCCATAGGCACCTACGCGAGCGGTTCGCTCGATCGCCTCGCCACCGAGAACGACAACACGATCGCCGGCGTCTACGCCGCGGCTCCGCCGCTCATCCAGCTTGCGCTGTATCTCCACATCGCGGGCGGCACAACGGCGCTGATCCTGGGTCCGTTTCAGTTCTCGCAACGGCTGCGCGCACGCTTCACGCGAGCTCACCGAGTGAGTGGGCGCATCTACATCACTGCCGTGTGGATCGGAGCGATGGGCGGCATCGCGATCGCTCCGTACAACTCGGCGGGCGTCATCGGCGTCGCTGGCTTTGGTTCGCTCGCGATTCTGTGGTTCATCAGCGGCACGCTCGCCTACCGTAAAGCCCGCGCGCGTCGCATAGACGAGCATCGCGCGTGGATGATCCGCAACTACTCACTCACTTTCGCGGGTGTCATGCTCCGCGCCTGGTTGCCGATCCTCATCGGCGTCTACAGCGCAGCCACCGGTGCCGACGTCGAGACGGCGTTCGCGTGGGCCTACGGATTCGTGCCGTTCCTTTGCTGGGTACCAAACATCTTGGTCGCCGAATGGCTTGTACGTCGACGCGGACTTCCCGGCATTCGCCTCAAGCGCGCTTAGGCGCCAAACACCCTCTCGCCCTCGACAAAGGTCTGTTCAACGCGCGTCTCGCCGATCTCCTCCGTGCCTCCCGCGAAGGGGTCACGATCAAGGACCGTGAGATCCGCATATTTGCCGACCTCGATAGTCCCCGTGACGTCGTCCAAGTGGTTCACCCACGCCGAACCAGCGGTGTACGCGGTGAGCGCGGACGCCAGATCGATCGCCTGCTCCCCGTAGAACGGTCCAAAATAGCCCTCGCTGTGCTCCTGACCCGTGGCGCGATTGACAGCCGTGTGGATCGCGGCGATTGGATCCGGGCTCGAAACCGGCCAGTCGCTACCGGCCGCGAGCGCCGTCCCAGCGCGCAACAGATCGCCAAACGGGTATTGCCACGCTCCGCGAACCTCGCCAAGGAAGGGCAACGTCAGCTCGATCATCTGCGCCTCATACGTCGCCCATAGCGCCTGGATGTTTGCCGCGACTCCAAGTTCCCGGAAGCGAGGGATGTCCTCCGGGTGGACCACCTGGATGTGGGCGATGTGGTGGCGGTTGTCGCTGCGGCCATTGCGCCCGATCGCGGCCTGAACGGCATCGAGGCATTCGCGAACGGCTCGGTCGCCGATCGCGTGGAAGTGAACCTGAAACCCGAGCGCGTCCAGCGCAGGAACCGCCTCGTTGAGCACCTCCGGTGGCACAAACGAGATGCCGCTGTTGTCTGTCGCGTGACCGTGGCCATCCGAGTACGGCTCGAGCATCGCTGCCGTGAAGTTTTCCGCGACACCGTCCTGCATGATCTTCACGCTCGTCGCAGCAAAGCGACCGGCGCGCAACGCCTCCCGCTTCTCAACGAGTTCATCAATCTGCTCGAGCCCTCGCTCCCTGTCCCACCACAGCGCACCCACGACGCGAGCCGTTAGCGACGCCTGTGTACCGACAGTGAGATAGGCCGACGCTGGGTTACGCAGGTCTGCGTAGTCACCAATGATCGCGTCCTGCCATGCGGTGACTCCCCAGCCGTGGAGGTGCGCTTGGGCCGCGAGAAGGGCGTCAACAAGTTCCGTCTCCGTAGGTTCCGGAATCAACCGATCGACGAGCTTCATCGCCCCCTCGTGGAGCATTCCGCTGGGATTGCCAGCGGCGTCGCGCTCGATGCGACCGTCGCGAGGGTCGGGGGTGCTCGCGTCGATTCCCGCAAGTCGCAGAGCGAGCGAGTTCACCCACGCGCCGTGAGCGTCACGGTTGGTCAGGAAGACGGGCCGATCAGGAACCGCCGTGTCGAGCAATTCAGCAGTTGGCGTGCCGCCAGGGAACACCGACATGTACCAGCCACCGCCTGTGATCCAGCTCGACTCTGGATGCGCCTTGGCGTACTCGCGTACGAGGGCCGCGGCAGCGTCGGGCGTCTTGGCGTCTCTGAGGTTGCACAGCGTGAGCGACCGCCCGCCGCCAACGGGATGAACGTGTGCGTCCTGGAATCCGGGCATGAGTAGGCGACCCTCAAGGCTCACGACCTCGGTGCGGGGCCCAATGAGTTCGCGAACCTCGTCGCCGCCAACAGCGACGATGCGGCCGTCGGTCACGGCAACCGCACTGGCTCGCTCATGACCCGAATTCGCGGCGAAGACCGGCCCGCCGTGAAAGACCAGGTCTGCGTGCATGCGCCTAGCCTGCCACCAGGTGCCAGGTTGGATGCTTCGGCAACACCTTGCGGCCGCTGGAACGCGACGCGACGCGCCGCCCCACGTAGGGCAGGATGTGGCGCCGCGCGTAGCGCAACTCCGAACGGAACGTGAGAGGCGCTGCCGGGTCTCCACGGTGTGGCGGCTCTGTGGGATACCCAAGCTCGGTGAGCACTACCGTCGCGACCCGTTCATGGCCGAGCGGACCAAGGTGCAAGCGATCCTCCGCCCAGTAGCGAGGATCATGAGTCTCCGCGTCATCCCAGTTGCTAATAAGTTGATTTCCGGTGACAGCGACAAGCTCCTCGACGGCCGCCATATATGCCGAGCCGCGCTTGGCCATGAGCCTGGAAAGCGGAAGTTCGTCGGTTGGGTTCGCGCCGGTGACCAACACCAGCGGAACCCCCGCCGCGTCGCACTTCGCGACCGCGATGCGTGTGAGTCGCATGACCTTGTCGACGGAGAACGTGGGCCGGAGCATGTCATTGCCGCCGCCGTTGAAGACAATGAGGTCGGGTTGGGGAACGAGCGCGAGAGCCGCATCGAGTTGGTCCATGACGATGGGTCGCAGAATGCGGCCCCGGATCGCAAAGTTCGCGTAGTACACGGGCTCATCGAGGCGCGCTGCGAGCTTCTCCACGAGCCGATCCGCCCAACCGCGCGGCGTACCATCGGGCCGCTCGTCACCGATTCCCTCGATGAAGCTGTCCCCCACAAACGCGATTCTCACGGTCATCGAGCCTAACCCGGATTGCGGACACCTTCGCCAGCGAGCTGCGCTAGGCGCCGTCCTCAAACGAAAAAGGACCGCCCTTACGGACGGTCCTTCTCGTTCTGTCTCAACCAGAGTGGAGCTGAGGGGACTCGAACCCCTGACCCCCTGCATGCCATGCAGGTGCGCTACCAGCTGCGCCACAGCCCCGTTCCGCTCTCGAAAGAGCGAATGCCATAGTAGCCCAGCACGTGCCGTCGGCCCTAATTGACGGGCTTGTCGCGCTTGAGCTTGGCTGCGACATCAGTTGCCGCCTTCTTGGTTGCGGACCCGGCCTTCTTTGCGGCACCCACCGCGGAGCCGGACACGCTGCGGGCCGCACCGATCGCCTTGGACGACACTTGTTCGGACATCGTCTCCCCCGGAGCCACCCCGAGCCACTCCGGCCACGTCGCAAGCGGCGCGGAGAACCCCTCACGACACGACTTCACCACGCCGGTGCCAAAGTAGTAGCTCGATGCCCCGCCAATGAATGCGCCAATCACGGGCAATGCCTTGGAGCCAATTCGCGCGCTACCCATGATCGCTCCGCGCGCGAGTGCCTCTCTAGCGAGGACCATCGCCACGGGTACGAGCGCGGAGTCGGGCAGTTGCTGGGACAGTAGGTCGCCCCATTTGGGCGAGACCTTGGAAACGGTTGACTCCGTGGCCATTCGCGCCGCCGAGTAGGAGGCGCCCGCAGGCAGCGCCGTCATGACAAGCTCAGTAATGCGGCTCTTGCGCTTCTCGCCGAGCATCGCTCCGAGCACCACCACCTTGGCTCGTTCGGGGTCATCAATCCGATACCCACGGAGTTCCGCCATGCAGATCGCGAACATCGCGGTTGACTCATAGAAGAACAGCAGGTCTGCGACACCAAGCCCAATAGCTGCAGGAATGCCCACTGCGGGGATCGTCGCCGTTGCCCCCGCCGCTGCGCTTGCGCTGGTGGCGGTCGCCACATAGTGCCGCTCGATAAGTCTCATTACCTCGGCGGGCGTCGCGTCCGGATGCTTACGGCGCACCTCCTTGATGTACGCAAGCGCTGCCGGTCGCTGCACCGCAATTGCCCTGAAGACGCGGTCTTGGAAGTCGCCAGGGAGCCCGATTGGCTTTGGTACCTTCTCAATGGCTACATCGTCTGTGTTCACAATTCTGCCTTTCGGAAATGCTTGGTAGCGACACGATCAATCGAATCAGCCGAGCCGCGCATAGGATTCGCGCACCTTGGCTGCCGGGACCGCGCTAGGGCCCTGCGCCGATGTTGTGCCGTTCGAGTGTCCACGGAGTGTCGTCTCCGGTGGAGATCCGCGACCATGCCGCAGTCTCGAGGGAACCGAGCGCGTGCGTGTCAGTTGGCAAGCTCAAAAGATCCAACATGAGCAGTCGCGACGAGGTCCCATGCGAGACAAAGAGCAGGTCACCTGGCACGCGACGGCGCCAGTCATCGAATGCCTCGCGCATCCTCGCGACGACCGCCGCGGTTACCTCGTAACCTTCGACGTTCGGCTCTCCCCCGTCGCGCCACACCTTGTACTGTTCCGGCTGCTCCTCGCTGAGCATGACGTCAGGTACGCCTTCCCACACGCCGTACCCGCGCTCAACGAGGCGACGATCGACGTCTACCGATGCGCCAACGGCGCTCGCGATGACTTCTGCTGTCCGATGCGCGCGGAGCAGCGGCGACGAGACAATGAACACGCTCGAATCGAGGACAGCTGCGAGCGACTCGGCAGCGTCGTGAGCCTGACCCAGTCCCGTGCTGTTGAGTTCAGCATCTGAAGATCCCTGCAACCGACCTTCAAAGTTCAGCGCGGTTTGGCCGTGTCGCACCAGGTACAGCCGTGTCATGAGTTCGAGACTATCTGGAGCCACGCAGGTTGTGGCGCGTGAGCGTCCACGTATCGGCACGGTGGCGGACGATTTCCGACCACGCCCCGTTGCCAAGGTTGCCAAGGGCCAACGAACCATGAGCTAGACCGAGCAGATCAAGGATCAACATCCGCGCGCTTGAGCCGTGCGTCACAGTCACGAGGTCGCCCTCAGTGCGCCCGAGCCACTCGTTCACCGCCGCGACCATGCGAACGGCGACGGTCTCGTGCCCCTCGAAGCCAGCTATCAGCGGCTCCTTGCCCACCGCCCAGTCGGCATGCTCAGTGGGGTGAGACTGCTTGCGCTCATCGTCCGTCAGCCCCTCCCAGATGCCGTACGCGCGTTCTACAAGGCGAACGTCGAGTTCAAGAGGCACACCAAGCAACTCAGCGAGCGGGAGAGCGGTGTCTCGAGTCCGACCAAGCGGCGACGCGACCACAGTTGTGTTCACCCCAAGTTCGGGAGCCAAGGATCGCGCCATGGCGGCGGCCTGCTCGATTCCAACGGCGTTGAGATCGATGTCCGCCATGCCTTGGACGCGCTTTGCCACGTTCCAGTCCGTCTCGCCGTGCCGAACAACAAAGACGCGCCTCATGCCTCCGTTGCTAACTCTGGAAGCGTCACCACCGGGCAGTCCTTCCACAGTCGCTCAAGTTCGTAGTACGCACGGTCCTCTTGATGCATCACGTGCACGATGAGGTCGTTGAAATCCAGGATCGCCCAGCGACCGCCGCGGATGCCTTCGCGGCGCAGCGCGTGCGCGCCTTCGCCCGCGAGCCGCTCCTCAATCGCCTCCACGATCGACACGACCTGGCGCTCGTTTGCGCCCGAAGCGATGAGGAAGGTGTCAGCGAGCGGCATGTGCGCGCTGACGTCGAGCGCAACGATTTGCTCCGCCTTCTTCTCGTCAGCGGCAATCGCGGCACTTCGCGTGATCGCGAGCGCCCGCTCAGACGCCGTCATGATCCGGACCTCGCAATGTTCCACGCGACCACACCGAGCACGAACGCGATTGCGCCAATAACCGCAAGGTGCGCCCACCGGAAGTGGCGCGCGCCGCCGCCAGACTGGGGCTCCGCAAGCCTTTGCGGCATCGCACCAGTGGTGGTGAGTGGCTCAGTTGACACGTAAGGCGTCTGCCCGACGCTGGGTGCAGCCTGCGCGGTGAGCAACACGCTGAGATCTGGTTTGGGAAGCTCGCGGACTACCGGTTCCGAGGGGAGCTCACGGACCGGCGTAGCGCCAGGGTTGGTGAGCGGGTGGGTGTCCCATACCGTCGGTTGGGGCGCGGCCTCGCGCATCTGGTCCACGTCACCAAACGCAGAATCTGGGTGCGCACCCGGGCGGGCAGGAACAAGCGCGCTCCAGACTGGCTCAGTACCCGGGGCCTCGGTGCCCGTGGGCTGGCGAGGTACCGGAACGTCGTTGACGAACGGTGCAGCTGCAAGCTCAACCGGCTCGGGATCTACGTCATTGAACGCCGGAGTGAGCTTGGGACTGCGGTCCTGTTCGGAGAGCGTGGGGGCGTTCCACAGCGCTTCTACATCGACGCCGTCCGGCAGAGCAGGGACATTCGCCGCTGCGGGTTCGCCCTCGCCGGAGTCCACGGGCATCGGGTTCAGCGGCATCGGGTTCAGCGGCACTGCGTTCAGCGGCATATCGTCAAGTGGCTCAGAGTTAGGAACGTCGGTCTCCGGTGCGGCGTGCGCGTCCGGCTCTTCCTGGGGCTCGGTCGCCGAGGCCGCAGCCACCCTGTTGATTCCGGCCATTGCCTCATGCGTGAGCCGGCGAATCTCATCCACGGCCGTGGTGTCGGCCGGCTCGGGGGCCACAGGCTCTGCAGCCGCCTGCGCCGCGATGGCACGTGCCTGCAATGACCCCTGCGGGAACAGTTGCCGCAGGTCTGCGGGGACTTCATCGCCAGAATCGGCGTCAACAACCTGTTCCGGCTCAGCAACCCACTTTGGCTCAGGCTGGACCTCGGCGGCCGGCTCGGCCACAGCGTCGGGCGTCTCTGCGAATTCAGGCTGGACCTCGGCAACTGGCTCAGCCACAGCGGCTGGCGCCTCTGCGACCTCAGACTGGACCTCGGCGGCCGGCTCAGCCACAGCGGCTGGCGCCTCTGCGACCTCAGGTTCTGCCGCCGTCGTCTTGTAGGCCTGGGCGGCCGCGGCCGCGGCGTCAGCTCGCTCGCGCGCGAGCTGGTCCTGCTCTGCAAGCAAATCACCTGTCATCGCAGGCATCTGCCCTGTCGCGATGAGTTCCTCTTCTTCGGTCCACGACTCTGGCGGGTTCGCGAGGCGCTCAAGGCGGCGACGCTCGCGGCGGCTCAACGTGTCCAACGTCTCGGGAGTGACAGGCAACGCCTGCGTCATCTCCCCCTCAGCAGCGCGTGCCGCCTCTTCCATGGCTCGCCGCTCGCGGCGAGACAGGGACTGGGCTGGCTCACTCATTCAATTCCTCCGAGGTAAAGACGATTGTCATCGACGTACTCTGCAACAGCGTCGGGCACCAGATAACGAATTGGCGCACCGGCGCGAGCCCTGTCGCGGATTTCTGTCGAGGATACCGCCAAGGCTGGCACATCAATGAGGACGTGTGGCACATCCGACTGCTTCAACGAATGACCGGGCCGTGAAACTCCCACAAATTGGGCAAGTGTGACCAGAGTCTCGTAGTCCTTCCACTGCGGCAGCGTCGCAAGCGAGTCTGCGCCCGTAATGAAGAAGAATTCCGCGCCCGAGTAGACCTTGCGAAGGTCCGCCAGCGTGTCCACCGAATACGTGGCACCACCGCGCACGATGTCCACGTCGCTGACCTCGAGGCGAGGGTCGCGCGCGGCTACAGCGCGGCACATTTCAAGGCGTTGCATGCCCGACGCTATGGGAGCGGGCTTCAAAGGCTGAGCATTCGCTGGCACAAGAAGGACCACATCGAGCCCCAGCGCGTGATGAACCTCAGAGGCGGACGCGAGGTGCCCCACATGGAGGGGATCGAATGTTCCCCCGAGCACTCCGACGCGTGACACGTCAGTGGCGAGTGCCGACGCTCCGGAAGGCGAATGTCACGAACAGCAGTGCCATCAAACCCGTGAACGCGAGCAAGCCCATGGCCGCTGCGGGGATCGGAAGTTCGTTCACAACCTCTTCAGCGTGAGCCGCCAGTGCTGTCACCATTGCCGTTCCCTTCGTTGACTTATTCGATTATTCCACGGACACGAGCACTCAGCCGCGCACGTGTCCGTCGCCGTAAGCGATCCACGTGGTGGTGGTGAGCTCGCCGAGCCCCATGGGGCCCCTGGCGTGAAGCTTCTGAGTAGAAATTCCGATCTCCGCGCCCAGGCCGAACTCGCCGCCGTCCGTGAAACGAGTTGATGCGTTCACCATGATCGCCGCGGAGTCCAGGCCAGCAACGAACCTGTCGGCCGCCCCGATGTCCTCGGTCACGATCGCTTCCGTGTGACCCGTGGTGAAGTGGCGGATGTGGGCGAGCGCCTCGTCGAGGTCGTCGACGATCTTGACCGCAAGGTCGAGAGACAGGTACTCGGTGGCGTAGTCCTCGTCGGTAGCGGGCACGGTCGCCACGCCTGCCGGGGCAAGTGACGCGGTGCGAGCGTCGGTGTGCAAGGTGACCCCAGCGTCGGCCAGTGCTTGGAGCACAGACGGCAGTACTTTGGCCGCTGCGTCACGGTGAACCAGCAGCGTCTCTGCGGCATTGCAGACGCCAACCCGGTGGGTTTTGGAGTTGATGACGATGTCCACCGAGCGCTCAACGGGCGCCGACGCGTCGAGATAGACGTGGCAGTTGCCTTCGCCCGTCTCGATCGCGGGGACCGTTGACTCGCGAACGACGGTTTGAATCAGATCTTTGCCGCCACGCGGGACGAGTACATCGACAAGGCCCCGCGCATTCATCAACACCCGAGCGCCTTCGCGGCCGTAGGCGTCGATTGACTGCACGGCATCGCGAGGAAGGCCCGCGGACTCGAGTGCATCCTGCAACACCGCAACGATCGCCTCATTGGACTTTGCGGCAGCAGAGCCGCCACGCAGAACCGCCGCGTTTCCCGATTTGAGTGCCAGGCCGGCGGCGTCGACGGTCACGTTGGGCCGCGCCTCGTAGATCATGCCGACGACGCCAAGCGGAACCTGCTTCTCGATGAGGCGCAGGCCGTTAGGAAGTGTTGACCCGCGGCGAATCTCTCCCACCGGGTCCGGAAGGGTCGCGACAAAACGCAGGGCGTCCGCGATAGCTTCGATGCGCTGCGGCGTGAGCGTCAGGCGATCCAACAGGCCAGGGCTCATGTCGTTCGCGCGGCCGCGCTCCACGTCCAGAGCATTCGCCTGGGTGAGCTGGTCCGCGTTCGCAACCAGAGCGTCGGCCATTGCCTCTAGAGCTTCATCCTTGGTGGCACGGGTCGCCGTTGCGAGGGCGCGAGAAGCGACCTTTGCGCGACGGCAGGCCTCAAGGACCGCCTGTTCCACATCGACGTCGGTGGCTGTCATGCCGATCAGTCTAGGCGGCTCGACGACATGGGTCACCAGGCTCCTGCTCAGCGCGCGTGCGCGGGGTCCACGGCCTCTCGAACGGTCGGAGCGGGCGTGGTCGCCTTCACGTGCCGGAAGTGGGTGTCGATCGAGATCACGGCAGTGACGACCACCGACAGCACGATGCAGATCAGCCACTGCGTGCCGGTGAGCGAGGTGGTGTCGATCCAGCTTTGCAGGAACCCGAGTTCGGTGGAGAGAACCAGCACAACAACGGGCCACACGAGCATGGTGATTGCCTTGCCCCACGGTGCCCTGAAGCCGTAGTCAGGGTCGCGACGCAGCGCGACCGCCGAACCGAGCGTGCCGAGTCCGAGCACGATGTACGTCATGGTGACGGGGTACGACGCGTCGCCAGGCACGAGGTCGCTGCCGTAAACCACGAGCGGCAAGAACGACACGAGGAACAGGGTGGCGCCGTAGATGAGCCAGCGCACGATGTTAGTGCCACGTGCGATGCCTTCGTTGACGTTGCGTGGCGGGCGGGACATCAGGCCCCTGGGCTCCGGCTCCATGATGATCACGATCACCGCGAAGAGCGCGACAACGAAGTTCAGCACCAACACCTGGATGGGGGTGAGTGCCATGCCCTCGTTGATGTTGAAGATGCTCGCCGCGAGGAACAGCAATACGAGCGAGATGAGTTGACCCATTTGGAACGTGAGGTAGTTGGCGATCTTCTGGTAAACCGCCCTACCGAGCCGCACCGCGTGGACGAGGGTCGCGAAGTTGTCGTCCGTGAGGACCAGCTTGGCCGCTTGCTTGGTGACCTCGGAGCCGGATCCCATCGCCACACCGACGTCCGACTGCTTGATGGCTGCGGCGTCGTTCACCGCGTCGCCTGTCATGGCGACAACCTCTCCCCCGTTCTGGAGCCGCTGCACAAGGCGCAGCTTGTCTTGGGGTGTCACCCTGCCAAAGACAGACAGTTCGTCGAGCTGGGAGTCAACCTCGGCGTCGGACAAAGCGGCGAACTCGACGCCAGAAAGGCCCTTGCCCTCAAGGCCCAGCTCCTTGCCGATCGCTGCGGCGGTGACGACGTGGTCGCCCGTGATCATGCGAACCGTGATGCCAGCGGCCTTCGCCTCCTCAACGGCGAGCTTTGCCTCGAGACGGAGAGGGTCCACGATGCCGACGACGCCGACGAACGCGAGATTCTGGATGGCCGTCATGGGGTCCGCCAGCACGGCCTTCTCTTCCGCGGGCTCGAAGGCGCGGATTGCCAAGGCCAACGTGCGCAGTCCCTGGGACGAGCGGTGTTCGATCTCCGTTGTCACGTCAGCAGCGAGGTTGGCGATGGGAACGCGGGTTGCACGGTCCATGAATGCCTCAGTCGAACGCGAAAGCAGAACGTCCGGAGCGCCCTTGGCGATGACGATGAGCTTCTCTACGCCCTCAACCTCCGCGCGGTGGAAGGTCGCCATGAACTTGTAGTCAGAGTCGAAGGGAACCTCCGCAAGGCGTGGGAAGCGGCGCTTGGTCTCGGGAACGTCAACGCCGAGCTTCTCCGCCAACACGACGAAGGCGGCCTCGGTGGGATCGCCGATGACCTTGCCTTCGCGGCTCACCGTCGCATCGTTTGGCAAAGCCAGCGCGTATGCGAGTGTTTGGCTGGTCCCTACAGGCTCGCCGTCGCTCGTGCGCACCTGACCGTCGAACGCGTATCCCGCGCCGTCAACGGTGAACGTCCGGCCACCGATCCAGATTGACCGCGCCATCATCTCGTTCATGGTGAGCGTGCCGGTCTTATCCGAGCAGATCGCGCTCGTGGCGCCAAGCGTCTCGACGTCATTGAGGGACGCGATGATCGCCTTAGAACTCGCAAGTTGGTTCGCGCCCCACGCGAGCATCTGCTGCACAAAGGTGGGCATGCCCGTTGGGATGGCGGAGATCGCGACGGCGGTGCCGAGGAATAGCAAGTCGCTGATCGGTTGGCCGCGGAAGAGTCCGATCCCGATGATGACCGCGACCGCTCCCCATGCGAGTCCGCCGATGACCTTTGTGAGCTTGCCGAGTTCCTTCTGCAAGGGCGAGCGGACGCGTTCTACCTGGGACAACATCGTTGCGATGGCGCCCATCTCGGTGGTCATGCCCGTGGCAACAATGAGTACCGTCGCGGTGCCACGAGTCACGGAAGTGTTTTGGTAGACCATGGCGCGACGGTCGCCGAGTACTACGTCGAGGCCGCCCTCGATCGCTGCGGCTGACTTCTCAATGGGAGTCGACTCGCCGGTGAGAGCTGCCTCTTGAGTCTCAACCGTTGTCGCGCGCAAAATGCGGCCATCAGCAGGGACGATGTCTCCTGCTTCGAGCTCAACCACGTCGCCAGGCACGAGTTCCGGGGCGGGGATCGACACGATCGCTCCGTCACGGTGAACGCGTACCTGGGGAACCTGCATGGTGGCGAGTGCGTCGACGCTCGCTTGAGCCTTCTGCTCCTGACGCGCTCCGGAGAGGACGTTGAACGCTACGAGCAGCCCCACGAGGATCGCCGTCGAGGTCTGATCAATGAACAGCGAGATGATCGCGACCGCGGCAAGCATGATGTTCATCGGGTCGATGAGTTGCTTAAGGCACAGCTGCAGGAACGTCGCGGCCTTGGCCGCGGTGAGCTGGTTGGGCCCGTACTTGGCCAGTCGCGACTTCGCCTCTGCCGACGTGAGGCCCTCCGTGCTGACTTCCAACTGTTTCGCCACAGCGTCGGGCTCCATGGACCACCAGGGAGTTTGGGGCGTCTGCGCAGTCTCGATGCTCATGCGCTGAGCCTAGACCCACGGCGCCCCATGGGACGCTTCGCGCGAAGTCGCAATTCCCGACGCCGGGGCTGGGTCCGCGTTAAGGTCGCGGCATGAGGCGATCGAGACGTGCACGACTGTTGCACCTAGCAGCCGCCCTGGTGACGCTCGTGGTCACCGTCCTGGTCGTTGGCTCGCGAACCTGGGTGTGCTCGAGCACCGAGACCGGCTCCGATCCCTCGTGTGGGATGTTGACGGTGGCGGACGTCATCGTGGACGTCGTGCTTGTGCTCATCGGCCTCGGAGCCACGGCATTCTTCATGGCCAAGGCCGTGCGATCCGGGCCTCGGCACTAGCCCGGCGGCGGCGCCCACAGGCTACGCCCTACGCTCTCCCCGCCGGGCCGCACGCGCGCGGTCGGGGCAGACCCGACTCGGGGTCGTGGTTCATGCGGTGGGATTGACCTGTGCGGGCTAGTACCTCGTGACGCATTCCAGCGCGGGCTCTTGGGACAGGTCAAGGTCAGTCGTGAGCGAGAGGTCGACCTGCGCACTGTCAGTAACACCGAACACATCGACCATGCGGTCTGCCTGGGCGTTCTGCGGCAAATAGTCGGCGCCAACCAAACCAGCGTCGCGGAGGCAGTCTGCAATGAGGGCGTCGATCGAGATGTTGCTCGGGTTGGTGAGCTGCGAGTTGAATATCGCCGCAATCGACCCACCTCCTAGGTACTCCTCCTCACACTGGGGAAATACCTGGGCCTCCGCCATATCCACCACGTCTTCGCTGGCATCGAGTGCGTACGAGTACCGACCATCGTCGCCTGACAACAGGCGAAAGAGGTTGCTTCCGTACGGAGCGAGCCCTTCATTGACGCAGTCTGCATATAGCCGCTGGGACTCGTCGTACTCTGCTCGCGTTATGGCGTAGTCGGCGAGTACGTCGCGCGAATAGTCACTCTGCGTCTCGTCGAGTGCCTGCGCAAACATGTGGACGTATGGACCTTCCGGTGCGGAGGGCGCAGGCTGACCACCTGAACAAGCAGTTATCGCTACCGACGCCGCGATGTAGCACGCGCTGAAAACTACACCCCGGCGCATTCTGCCTCCACGTGTGGCCGAATTGCCATGTGTATCCCCCTGCGGAGCACGCAACGCCTCGGCGCCGAGCCTAACCTTCGCGACCCACGTTACGCGACGACGATGAGGTCGTCGATGTGCACAAGTGGGCGCGCGAAGTGCTCGCCCAGGCTCGCCTTGAGATCGGCCGTCGAGAGGCCAAGCATCGACGGAATTTCATGCGCGGGGAACGCGGCGAGGCCGCGTGCAACCACCACGCCGTCGGGTCCCACGAGTTCAACGGCATCGCCGGCCTCAAACTCTCCCCGCACCGCGGTGACACCTGCGGCCAAGAGCGAGGCGCGTCGGCCCGCAACCGCGCGGGCCGCACCCGCGTCCAGAACCAACTGACCATGCGTCTTGGCCGCGTGCTTGAGCCACGTCAACCTGGTCGCGGAACGCTTCCCCGTTGGCAAGAACACAGTGCCAACGTCCTCACCGGCAAGCGCGGCAGCGGCATCCGCGGAGCCCGCGAGTACCACCGGCGCTCCGCTAGACGTCGCGATCGATGCCGCCTCGAGCTTGGTAATCATGCCGCCGGTGCCCACGGCCGCACCGCGCCGCGAAACATCAACCTCTGCAAGGTCACCGGGGCCGCGCACAACATCGATGCGTCGCGCACCAGGCGTGTGCGGCGAGGCCGTGTACAGCGCATCAACATCGGTGAGCAGCACGAGAGCATCGGCGTGCACCACGGACGCCACGAGCGCCGCAAGGCGGTCGTTGTCGCCAAAGCGAATCTCGTCAGTCGCGACCGTGTCGTTCTCGTTGACGATCGGCACAATCCCAAGCTCGAGCAGCCGGTGAAGCGCCCTCTGCGCATTGCCGTAATGGGTGCGGCGAACCATGTCATCCGCGGTCAGCAGCACCTGTCCAACCGTGAGGCCGTGGCGCGCAAACGCCGCAGAGTAGGAGGCGATGAGTTTGCCCTGCCCCACCGACGCTGCCGCCTGTTGGAGCGCAAGCTCTCGGGGCCGGCTTGGAAGACCAAGCGGCCCAATACCAGCGGCAATAGATCCCGAGGTGACGAGCACAACCTCCCGGCCATCAAGACGGGCCGACGCCACGGCGTCGGCTATCGCGGCTAGGCGGGCTTCGTCGAGGTGTCCGTCAGCATGAGTGAGCGAGGACGATCCGACCTTGACGACGATGCGGCGGGCCGACCTAATGCCGTGCCGAGAATCAGCGGCGGCACGCGAGTCGCTCACTCGTCCTCCAGGTCCTGATCTGCGCGGGCGGGGTCGGTCCAGTGTCCCGCACCGCGCTCCTCGTCGAGTTCACGGCGCGCCGCTGCGCGACCCTCGTAGCGCTCCTTGTGCTCCTCGCGCTTCTCGGCACGGGTCGCGCGGTCGGCACGCTCGTGCTGCTCAACGCGCAGGTCAGTTCCGCGTTGGCCAAGAAGCTCAGCGCCAGCCATCATGGTGGGCTCCCAGTCAAAGACAATGCCGCCTTCACGGGGGCCAATCACGACCTCCGAGCCGGGAATCGCCCCGGCCTTGAATAGGGCTTCTTCGACTCCGGCACGCGCGAGCCTGTCCGCCAGGTAGCCAACGGCCTCGTCGTTCGTGAAGTTGGTCTGCTTGACCCAGCGCTCGACCTTCGCGCCCCGCACCTGGAAGTAGTCCTCGGCGCCGTCGCGCACGTGGTCAACGGTGTACCCCGACGCATCGACCGCCTTGGGGCGGAGCACGATAGGCGCCGCCTCGAGCACCGGCGCCTTGGCGCGCTCGTCAGCAACGATCTGCGCAAGCGCGAAGCCAAGCTCGCGAAGACCTTCGTGGGAGACGGCGCTAACTTCAAATATCCGCATTCCGCGCTCTTCGAGTTCAGGGCGCACGATCGCGGCGAGCTCACGGCCATCGGGAACATCAACCTTGTTGAGGATGATGATCTGGGGGCGCTCCGCGAGCGGAACGCCGCTGATCGCCTCATCGCCGGAGTAGGCACGCAGTTCTGCAGAAATGACGTCAAGATCTCTAAGCGGATCGCGGTCGGACTCGAGCGTTGCCGTGTCGAGGACGTGCGCGATCACCGAGCAGCGCTCGATGTGGCGCAGAAAGTCGTGGCCAAGGCCCTTGCCCTCCGAGGCGCCCTCAATAAGGCCAGGAACGTCCGCGATGGTGTACCGCGCTCCGCCGGACTCAACCACACCCAGGTTGGGAACGAGCGTCGTGAACGGGTAGTCGGCAATCTTGGGTCGCACGGCAGACATTGCCGCAATGATTGACGACTTGCCAGCAGACGGGTAGCCAACGAGGGCGACATCAGCAATCGACTTGAGCTCGAGGACGACCGAGGCCTCTTCGCCGGGTTCGCCGAGTAGCGCGAAACCAGGCGCCTTGCGCTTGGTGGTTGCGAGAGCGGCGTTGCCCAGCCCGCCGCGACCGCCAGCGGCGATGACAAACTCCGCACCTTCACCAACGAGGTCGGTGAGTACTTCACCACCCGAGGTCTTCACGATCGTGCCGTTGGGCACGCCGAGCACGAGGTCGGCAGCGTTCGCGCCATGGCGCATGTCGCCCGCGCCCTGACGGCCGTTCTCTGCCTTGCGGTGCGGTGCGTGATGGTAATCAAGCAAGGTGGTCATCTGCGCGGTCACGCGAAGAATGACGGAACCGCCGCGCCCACCGTTGCCGCCGTCGGGCCCGCCCAACGGCTTGAACTTTTCACGGTGCACGGACGCAACCCCATGCCCGCCGTTGCCTGCGGTGACGTGGAGGACCACGCGATCGACGAACGATGCCATATGCGCACCTCCTGGGTCTATTGTGCCTGGGCCGTGGCACGCTGCTTGACCCGCGGCAAGCTGGTCAGTCGCTTGCTTTGATCGAGTCGAGCAGCGCCAGACCCTCATGCGCCCAGGTGATCTCCGCCTGGGCCCGCGCGATCTTGCCTTGGTAGGCAAAAAGCTTGAAGGCCGCGACCCGCTCCCAGTCGGCGGGGTCGGTCGCCTCGAACCGGCGCCTGAGCGTGCCACTTGTGCGATCGCGAATCTCGCGGGCTTGATGTTGTGCAGATTCCTTGGCCGCCGTGAAGAACGCGATGTGCTCGTGAAGGCGAGCGCGCGCGGATTCGTCGCTGCCCCACTCAAAGTACGCGGCTAGCAGGTGCGCCTGGTCGCGTTCCTGGGCGTATGCCAGCGGGGTGGCCTGCCACTCGCGGAGGGCATTTTCGCCGGCCCGCGTGAGGGAATACTGGGTCTTTGTTGCGCTCTTCTTGCCCCACGGAATCTCGGTGCCGGCAAGGAGACCTTCGTCCCGCATTCGCCGCAGCTCGGGGTAAATCTGCGAGTCCGGCGCGTGCCACAAGTGGCCCACCGAGCTCCGAAAGTGCTTGACGGCGTCGTATCCCGTGAGCGGACCCCCAGAGACTAACGCCAGCAGTGCGGCGCGCAGACTCATGTCACTTCCTCCCTGTGGTTTGGCCTTGGCAAGGGTAGCGCCCAGGGGTACAGTCGCACTGGATCAAATAACTATCTCGATAGTGATATTTCTCGAGATCGCGCTGGTCTACCCGCGACGAACGTAGGACACAAGGGAGTGAACTATGACGGTTGAGGCATCGTCCACACATACGGCCAAACTGCTGACGTACCCACTGAACGCCTGGTACGTCGCCGCATGGGAGCACGAGGTAACCGCAAAGGGCCTGCTGGCTCGTACGGTGGCCGGACGACCGCTAGCGCTGTACCGAACGGCAGACGGGCGCCCCGTAGCGCTTGCCGACGCCTGTTGGCACCGGCTCGCTCCCCTGTCCCAAGGCAAACTCGTTGGCAAAGACGAAGTGCAGTGCCCGTACCACGGGCTCCGCTACAACTCCGCTGGACGTTGCACCGGGATGCCCGCTCAGGAGACGATCAACCCTTCTGCCGTGGTGCCGTCATTCCCCATCGTCGAGCGCTACCGCTACCTGTGGGTGTGGCTAGGAGAACCCACGCTTGCGGACCCGGCGGAGATCCCGGACATGCACCAACTCGCCTCGGACGAGTGGGCCGGAGACGGTGAAACCATCTACGCCCCGTGCAATTACCAGCTGGTGCTCGACAACCTCATGGACCTTACTCACGAAGAGTTCGTCCACTCATCCTCGATTGGCCAAGAGGAACTGAGCGAGGCAGAGTTCCACACTACCCACGACGGAAACTCGGTCACGGTGACCCGCTGGATGCTAGGAATCGATCCCCCGCCGTTCTGGCTCAAAAACATGCGCGACAAGTACCCGGACTTCGAGGGAAAGGTGGATCGGTGGCAGATCATCCACTACTACTACCCGTCGACGATCTGTCTCGACGTGGGCGTCGCCAAAGCAGGCACGGGTGCTCCGGAAGGTGACCGGTCTCAAGGCGTGAACGGCTACGTCATGAACACCATCAGCCCCGAGCGCGACCGCAGCTGCCATTACTACTGGGCATTCATGCGCAATTACCGGCTCGACAGCCAACTCATCACCACCCAGTTGCGCAACGGGGTGCACGGAGTCTTTAGCGAGGACGAGGCGATGCTCAAGGCGCAACAGGAGACCATCGACGCCAACCCCGATTACGAGTTTTACAGCCTTAACATCGACGCTGGCGGCATGTGGGTGCGCCGAATCCTTGAGATCGCCCTTGAGGCTGAAGGGCGCGGCGCGGCGTCGCCCGCGCACGGCGTAGCCGTACCGAAGACAACGGCGACGCAGGAGCCCTAGCAACGTGGCGGACAAGCATGTTGAGTGGCAAGACGCGACCGTTATCGAGAGCGTCGACATCGCCACGGGAGTCACGCGAGTGGTCATCGAGCCCGCCCGGCCCGTGCCGTCACGGCCCGGCGAACACCTTGACGTACTCGTGCGACTGGACAACGACAGGACGGATGAGCGGTCATATTCGATTGCCGGGGCGAGCCCAGACGGTAGGCGCCTTGCGATCAGCGTCTCGCTCCGCCCAGACTCCCGCGGGGGATCCGACTACATGCGGGCCCTCCGCGCGGGAGACCGCCTGCGCATCACTCAGCCCTTGCAGGACTTCCCGCTGAGAGTGGGCGCCGAGTCATACGTCCTGGTTGCGGGAGGAATCGGCATCACCGCCATTCGTGGCATGGCCTCATCACTGCGGCGCCTAGGCGCCGACTATGCGCTGCACTACGTGGGTAGTTCGCGAGATCGCATGGCCTACCTCAAAGAGCTGGAACAAGCACACGGCGACCGGCTCATCGCACACGTAACAAGTGAATCGGGCCGAATGAGCGTCGACGCTCTTGTCGATGCCGCTCCCTCCTCAGCCGAGCTGTATATGTGCGGACCGATCCGTCTCATGGAGGCGTTGAAGCGGTCCTGGGAACGAGGTGGTAGGGACGTGACCGCGCTGAGGTACGAGACCTTTGGCAGCTCCGGATGGTTCGATGCCGAGGCCTTCCGTGTGGAGGTGCCCAGGCTCGGCGTCACTGTGGACGTCCGTCCAAGCGAGTCGATGCTTGAGGCTCTCGAACGCGCAGGCGTGGAGATGATGTACGACTGTCGACGAGGCGAGTGCGGCCTATGCGAGGTGGACATCCTCGGGCTTGAGGGGCGCGTGGATCACAGAGACGTGTTCTATTCAGAGCGCCAAAAGGCGCCCAACTCCAAGATGTGCTGTTGCGTGTCGCGCGTGGTCTCCGAGGACGGATCCGAGGATCGTCAGGGACTCGTCCGCATCAACGTGAGCTGAGGGTCTCCAAAAACGCGTCAAGGGCGCTGCCATACGGCGCGCCCTTGACTGAAAACGAATGCGAGTGGTTACTCGGCTGCTGCCACCACGTCAACGACCTTGCGGCCACGACGCTGACCAAACTGAACCGCACCAGCGGAGAGTGCGTACAGGGTGTCGTCCTTGCCGCGGCCAACGTTGTTGCCGGGGTGGAAGTGGGTACCGCGCTGGCGAACAATGATCTCGCCTGCGGAAACGACCTGGCCACCGAAACGCTTCACGCCCAGGTACTGAGCGTTGGAATCGCGGCCGTTGCGGGAGGAGCTAGCGCCCTTTTTGTGTGCCATGAGTTGTTCCTCGCCTTACTTAATACCGGTGACCTTGAGACGCGTCAGGTCCTGACGGTGCCCAATGCGCTTGCGGTATCCGGTCTTGTTCTTGTACTTGAGGATGTCGATCTTGGGGCCACGCTCGTCGCGGATGACCTCAGCAGTAACCGACACCTTGGCTAGAGCCTTGGCATCCGAGGTCACCGTGTCGCCGTCAACAAGCAGCAGAGCCGGCAACTGAACCGACGACCCTGCCTCCGCCTTAAGGCGGTTGACAACGACGATGTCGCCGACGGAGACCTTCTCCTGGCGGCCACCGGCCTTCACAATCGCGTACACCATGATGCGTTCCTTAACGTCTTGACTGGTTTCCCACCGCAGCCGCACCAAGTCCTGATGGGCGCAGATGGGTTTGGGCGCTCGCGCGCCGACGTACAAATATACCCGCTAAAGGGGCCTTGGGTCAAACGGCACGCCAGCTCTGCCTACTGCTGCTCAGCGGGCTCCGATTCGTGCTCGGGCTCCTGGGTCTCAAGCACCTCAGACGACCCGTCCAAGGGCCCGTTCGCCACTACCGCGTCATCCGAGGCGGCGTCCGGCTCCGGCAGCACTATGGGGACGTCGACGCTCTCTGCGGTCGGCTCGTCGTCCTCGTGATGATGGGCCTTCTCAGCGGCCGCAGCGATCGAGGCAAGCGTCGCCTTGACAGCAGCGCGGGCGTCGTCACGATCGTCGAGAGCGTGAGTCTCTGCGTTCACGGGAGCATGTGTGTGCTCTGCCGGCTGCTTGGCCGCTCCACCGCGAGAACCGCGGGAGGAGCGTCGGGCCTCTGGCTGCTTTTCGCTTGCCTCGGCAACGGGCTCACCGTGCACGAGGAAGCCGCGACCCTTGCAGTGCTCACAGGTCTCGCTGAATGCCTCCACAAGGCCCTGGCCAACACGCTTTCGCGTCATCTGGACGAGTCCGAGCGAGGTCACCTCTGCCACCTGGTGCTTGGTGCGGTCGCGACCAAGGCACTCGATGAGGCGGCGAAGCACGCGGTCACGGTTGGCCTCGAGGAGCATGTCCACGAAGTCGATGACGATGATGCCGCCGATGTCGCGAAGGCGCAGCTGGCGAACGATTTCCTCAGCGGCCTCGAGGTTGTTGAGCGTCATAGTCTCTTCGAGCGTTCCGCCCTTGCCAACGAACTTGCCGGTGTTGACGTCGATGACCGTCATGGCCTCTGTGCGGTCGATGACCAGCGATCCACCGGAGGGCAGCCAGACCTTGCGGTCCATGCCCTTCGCGAGCTGCTCGTCAATGCGCGACTCGGCAAACACGTCACGGTCGCCAACAAACTTGTGAAGGCGCGTGGCGAGGTCCGGAGCCACCTGGCTCACGTACATCGACAGCGAGTTCCACGTGTCCTCGCCCTGAATCGTGAGCGAGTCAAAGTCCTCGTTGAAGATGTCGCGGACCACGCGGATGGCCATGTCAGGCTCGCCGCGAAGCAGCTTGGGCGCCTTGCCGTTCTTGACCTCGTCCTCGATGGTCTGCCACTGGCGCTTGAGGCGCTCAACGTCTGCACGAAGCTCCTCTTCTGAGGCGCCCTCCGCGGCGGTGCGCACGATGACGCCTGCGTCTGCGGGGATGACCTCCCGCAGCAGCTTCTTGAGGCGATTGCGCTCGGTATCAGGAAGCTTGCGGCTGATGCCGGTAACTCCGCCACCCGGCACGTACACGAGGAAGCGGCCGGCAAGCGAGATTTGCGACGTGACGCGAGCACCCTTGTGGCCGATGGGGTCCTTGGTGACCTGCACCATGACGGTGTCACCTGGCTTGAGCGCGAGCTCGATGCGACGCGGCTTGCCCTCAAGGCCCGCGGCGTCCCAGTTGACCTCACCGGCGTAGAGAACGGCGTTGCGACCGCGGCCAACGTCGACGAATGCGGCCTCCATACCCGGGAGCACGTTCTGCACGCGACCAAGGTAGACATTGCCTGCCATCGACTGTTGTGCCTGGTTGGAGACGTAGTGCTCAACGAGAACGTCGTCCTCGAGCACAGCGATCTGCACGCGGCCGTCCTTCTCGCGGACAACCATGGACCGCTTCACAGACTCGCGGCGAGCAAGGAACTCTGCCTCGGAAATGACCGGGCGGCGGCGCTGGCCGTCGCGGCTGTCGCGGCGGCGCTGCCGCTTTGCCTGCAGTCGCGTGGAGCCCTGCAACTGGTCTTCGCTGGCGCCTCCGTTTGACGATCCGGAGCGCGAACCGCGCGAGCGGCGACGCTTGCGTGAACCACCCTCGCCGTCCTCGTCGTCGCCGGCGCCCGCGGCATCGTCAGCCGCTTCGCCGTCGTCGCCTTCTACGCTGTCGTCGTCCTCGGCACCCTCAGTCCTAGGCCCTGTGGTCTTCTTGCCGCGACCGCGACCGCCGCGGCGGCGGCGCCGACGCGCGGCGCCATCTCCACCTTCGCCGCCCTCACCAAAGTCGCCGCCCTCGGCACCCGGGGCGTCCTCTGCCGGAGCAGTGGCGACAGGCGCGTCGTCACTTGGGGCAGCGTCGGGCTTTGCCTTAGTGGCTGTTTTGGCAGTGGTCTTAGGTGCGGCTTTGGCCGCGGTCTTTGGCGCCGCCTTCTTGCGGGGAGCACGCTGCTTGGGTGCCGCAGGCTCGTCGCCAGACGGAGCGTCTGCTTGAGTGGGCGGGCCGGCAGGGGCCGACGCGCGGCGCGACTTAGCGGGCGGCGTCGCGACGGGCTGTGGTGCCTGGAAGATCACTGCGGTGTTTGGCAGTTCGGGTGTGGTGTTTTCCTCGCTCACGCGGGTACTCCTGATCGCCACCCCCCACACGGGGCGCCGAGTCTCGTAGTTCGCGGTTCGGATTCCGACCGCGCAAGTCTTCAGGTCGCTATTCGCAGCGGCTCGGATTTAAGCGCCTATCCCCGATCTCTCCGCCTTTGTGAAGCGGGATCATGACGGGACTGGCAGCTATTCCCTCGCTGAGGTCTAGCGGGTTGGCACCCGGTGTGGCTAGGTGCGGACCTGAGGGCCATTGTGTCACAGTGCGACGGCTTTTCCACAGTCCTTGGATGCGACGCGCCCAGGGCCAAGGTCCCGGTGCGCAAATCCCCCATGGTCGGTAGGGTCACGGTTAGGAGCCGACGAAAGGTCCCAAAGGCACCCATGGAAGCGCTAGATCTCGCACGTTGGCAGTTCGGCATCACCACCGTGTATCACTTTGTACTGGTGCCGCTCACGATAGGGCTATCCACCCTCGTGGCGATCATGCAGACCATGTGGTTCAAGACCGGCAATGAGAAGTGGCTACGCCTCACCAAGTTTTACGGCAAGTTGCTACTGATCAACTTTGCGCTTGGCGTGGCAACGGGAATCGTGCAGGAATTCCAGTTCGGCATGAACTGGTCAGAGTATTCGCGCTTTGTGGGCGACGTCTTTGGCGCTCCGCTGGCGATGGAGGCGCTGATCGCGTTCTTCCTCGAATCCACCTTCCTTGGCCTGTGGATCTTTGGTTGGGACCGCCTGCCCCGCGCCGTGCACCTCGCGACCATCTGGGCTCTGGCCATTGGCAGCACCCTGAGCGCGTACTTCATCATCGCTGCTAACTCGTGGATGCAGCACCCCGTGGGCGCCGAATACAACCCTGAGACTGGCCGTGCGGAGATGAACGACATTCTCGCGGTGCTGACCAACAACACTGCGCTCGTCGCCTATCCCCACGTGATTTCCACGGCGTTCCTCGTGGCCGGCACCTTCGTCACGGGAATTGCCGTGTTCTGGATGGTGAAGAATGCGCGCCTCGACAAACAGGATCCGGAAATCGCGATCTACCGCACGGCAGCGCGGTTTGGCGCGTGGGTGATGATCATTGCCGGCGCCGGAATCCTCTACACGGGCGACGAGCAGGCAAAGCTCATGTTCCAGCAGCAGCCAATCAAGATGGCCGCCGCGGAGGCGCTTTGCGACACCGAGCAACCTGCGGCGTTCTCAATTCTGTCAATCGGCCACCTTGGCGCTACAGACTGCAATGACGTCAAGACGATCATCAAGATTCCGGGCTTCCTGAGCTATCTCGCTACGGGCGACTGGAACGCTAAGGTCGAGGGACTCAACGACCTGCAGCCCCAGTACGCGGAGCGCTACGGGGCAACGGACACCTCAGGCGAAACCATCCACTATCAGCCAAACCTGCTGATCACGTACTGGTCGTTCCGTCTCATGATTGGCCTCGCCGCCTTCAGCGCGGCGCTCGCACTTGCGGTGCTGTGGTTCACCCGCAGGGGACGCAACACCGATCAACCATGGCTGCAGAAGCTCGCGCTCATTTCCCTGCCCATGCCGTTCGCCGCCGCAAGCTTTGGGTGGATCTTCACGGAGATGGGGCGCCAGCCGTTCGTCGTAGCGCCGAACCCAAGCGGTTCCGATCAGATCTTCTTGCTCACCAGATACGGCTACTCAACGGCCGTCTCCGCCGGCACCGTGCTCACCTCCATGATCACCTTCACCGTGGTCTACGCCGTGCTCGGCGTGTTCTGGTACCGCCTCATGCACCGCTACGCGAGCGAAGGCGCATCGCCGGTAGAGGAACCCGTCCTTCGCGATGACTCAGACGAGTCCCAACCCCTCTCGTTTGCGTACTAGGAGCCGTTGCCATGGATTTCGCACTCGTCTGGTTCATTCTGCTGGCAGTCCTGTGGACCGGCTACTTGGTCCTCGAAGGCTTCGACTTTGGCGTTGGAATGCTGCTCCCCTTCGCCGGCCGCAACAACACCGAGCGCCGCGTTGCGCTCAATACGATCGGCCCCGTCTGGGACGGAAACGAGGTGTGGCTGCTCACGGCCGGTGGCGCCACGTTCGCCGCGTTCCCCGAGTGGTACGCGACCATGTTTTCCGGCTTTTACCTGCCGTTGCTGCTGATCCTCGTGGCTCTCATTCTGCGCGCCGTCGCCATCGAGTACCGCGGCAAGATCAACTCCGAGGTGTGGCGCCGCCGCTGGGACATGGTCATCATCGGCTCGGCCTGGGTGCCATCGATCCTGTGGGGAGTCGCGTTCTCCAACCTTGTACGCGGCGTCAATCTCGACGCCGACCACCAGTACTCCGGCACCTTCTTTGACCTGCTCAACCCCTTCGCCTTGCTGGGCGGCGTGGTGACGCTACTGCTGTTCCTCAGCCACGGCTCGATCTTCCTCGCCCTCAAATCAGACGGCATAGTCCGCGAGCGCGCAGAAAAGCTTGCGCGCCAGTTCTCGCTCTACGCCATAGTCGCGGCCGGAGCGTGGGCGGTGTGGGGTCAGATCGCGTTCGCGAACGCCGCGTGGACGTGGGCGGCCGTTGCCGTTGCCGCGGTTGCGCTGGTCATCACGTGGGTTGCCACGGGCCTCAAGAAGTTTGGCCTGGCCTTCACGGCAAACGCGATCGGCATCGCAGCGGCGGTCGTCTTCATCTTTGGCTCCCTCTACCCTGACGTCATGCCCGCGATCAACGATCCTGCTAATTCGCTCACCGTGGACAACGCGTCCTCCACGGACTACACGCTCAAGGTGATGACGTGGGTAGCGGTGATCTTCACGCCGATCGTGTTGGCGTACCAGTCGTGGTCTTACTGGGTGTTCCGCAAGCGGCTTCACGTTGACCACATTCCGGAGCACAAAGAGCTGACCTTCAACAAGGGCTAACGCGCATGCGTCCACTTGATCCGCGCCTGATCTCGCGGATTGGCCCAGCCCGCCGCTACGTGCTCGTGACGGCGGCACTTGGTGTTTGCACCGCGGTGCTCGTGCTGTTGCAGGCCCTCGTGATCGCGAGGGTTCTGTCACCACTACTCGCGCCAAGCGACCTGCCGCCCGACGGCCTTGGCTGGCTTGGCACTATCGTTCCGGAATCCGTCCGCGAACTCCCCGTAGCGATCGCCTGGCTTGGCGCGATTGTTGCCCTCCGCGTTGCCGCGATGTGGGTCCAGGAGCGGCAGGCTCACCGAGCGGGCACCCGCGTGGTGAGCGAACTGCGCGAGGCGGTTGTTGCACACGCGGCAACGCTGGGGCTGAGGTGGGCAGCGTCGGGCCGTGCGGCGGACGTAACCACCCTGGTAACGCGAGGTTTGGACAACCTACTGCCCTATTTTGTGCGCTACCTGCCGCAGCTGTTCCTCGCTGTCACCGTGACGCCGATCATGGTCGTAGTGGTGCTTGGGCTGGACTTCACGTCCGCCGTGATCGTGCTGGTGACGCTGCCGCTCGTTCCGATCTTCATGATCCTGATTGGCCGCCTCACGCAGGTGCGGTCGGCGAAGCACCTTGTCGCCATGCAACGCCTCGGTACACAGACGCTTGATCTGATCGCTGGAATTCCCACCCTGCGCGGGTTTGGCCGCGCGATGGGTCCCGCTCCTAGGGTTCGCGCGCTCGGCGAGGCCCACCGGCGCGCGACGATGTCATCGCTGCGCGTCGCGTTCCTCAGCGGCATGGTGCTGGAGTTGCTCACAACCCTCTCGGTGGCGTTGGTTGCGGTGTCGATGGGCTTCCGCCTCGCGGACGGAGCGATCGGCATCGAAACTGCACTCGCCGTGCTGATCTTGGCCCCCGAGGTCTACCTCCCGTTGCGCAACGTCGGCACGCACTTTCACGCGAGCGCGGACGGTATGGCGGCCGCAGACGCCGCCTTCACGTTCCTGGACGAGCGCACGGATGAGCGCCCGCGCACCGGCCCCGCCCCGTCTCTCGTCGGTACAAGATTGTCGCTTCAGGGCTTCAGCGTGGTTGCCGCAGATGGTCGCGCGGCCCCTGCTGCCCTTTCCTTCACGGCCGCGCCAGGCACCGTCACCGTTCTCGTTGGGCCCAACGGAGAAGGCAAATCAACTGCCCTCGCGGCCCTGGCTGGCTTAATACCGCCCGACGCTGGGACGGTTTCTGCGGGCGACGCCCTGTTGGGATCGGCGGAGCAGGCAGCGGACGACGACTCGTGGACCCGCCAGTGCGCATGGGTACCGCAACGGCCCGATCTTGGACCGGCCGGCCGCGAACTGAGCCTTGGCGAACGCCAACGCGTGGCGCTCGAAAGGGCCTTCGCCTCGGATCGGCCCGTGCTGCTGCTCGACGAACCGACCGCACACCTTGACCGAGACCGCCGCGCAGAAGTCATAGCCGCAATCGTTGCGGCGGCCGCCCAGGGCCGAACCGTCGTGGTCACCACCCACGAGCGGGAACTCAAGGACGCGGCAACGACGCTCGTAGAAGTCCGCGCCGGGGTTCCCGCATGAAGCCTTCCGAGGCGTTGCGCGCCGCAATCCGCGACAGCGGAATCACCTGGTGGGGCTATACGCGGTCCGTCTTGGCGGGGACCGCGGCGCTTGGCTCCGCGGTTGGCCTTGCCGCCGTTGCGGCGTGGCTCATCGGCCGCGCGGCGCAGATGCCCTCCCCCGCTGACCTCGCACTCGCCGCGGTTGCCGTGCGCTTCTTTGGCATCGGCAGGGGCGTCTTCCGGTACGTAGAAAGGCTCGCCTCTCACGACACCGCTCTGCGCGGAGTGGTGGCGCTTCGCGAGCGAACCTATGAACGGCTCGCCAGCGCGATCGCCCGCACGGTGCTGTCGCTGCGCCGGGGAGACATCGTTGCCCGCGCGGGAGCGGACCTCGACGCCGTTGGTGACGCGGTGGTGCGCGTCTATATCCCTCTGGGCGTCACCGCCACGGTGTCGACCCTCGCCGTAGTGATCGTCGCGTGGCAGTTGCCTCTCGCCGGCGTCGCGCTGGGGTTGGCACTCGTGTTGGCCGCGGTGGTGCCAGCGGCACTTACCTCCCGCTCGGCGCGGATAGCAGCCGATGCCGGTGTCGCGGCCGCGGCGGAGGTCGCCGCGGCGGCGCTCACCGCCGTTGAGGCCAGCGCCGAGCACCGCGTGTGGGACGAGCAGGGCGAATCGCTCGCGGCGGTTGCGCGTGCGAACCGCGATTCCGAGGCAGCCTCAGACGCCGCTGCCCGACCAGCAGCGTTGGCGGCCGCATCCCAGACACTGTTTGCCGGATTGGGTCTCGCGGCCTGCCTGACGCTCGCGGTGATCGCAGCGCGCAACGGTGACATCTCTGGCCCTGCCGCGGCGGTCGTGGCCCTCACTCCCCTCGCCGCATTCGAGGCGGTTGGCGCTGTGCCTGCGGCGATCATGCAGTACCACCGGTCCGCGGCCGCCGCGCTACGCCTCGCACACATGAGCGACGCGCGGGACGTGTCAGTGCCCTCTGGTGCCAACGGACCGGCGACCCTCGTTGCTACTGGCCTCAGCGTCGGCTGGCCCGGGGCAATGCCCACGCCCGCCATCAGCGCCAGCGTGGAGCCAGGTGAGGCGCTCGCAATCGTTGGCCGCTCCGGGGTGGGCAAGACCACGCTCCTGCTCACCACGGCTGGAGCGCTCGCCCCCGTCACTGGCGACGTCACCTTTGGTGGCGCACACCTCACGCCGGCCGACGCTGGCGCCAGCTACGCATTAACGCTCGAGGATGCGCACCTGTTCGGCACCACGGTCCTTGAGAACCTCAGGGTCGCTCGCGGGGACGTCATGGAGGATGAGGCGTGGCTTGCGCTGTCGCGGGTGGGCCTCGCCGAGTGGGTGAAGGCGCTACCCAACGGCATCGACACCGAGCTTGGAACGGGAGGGCAGACGGTCTCTGGTGGTGAACGTCGCCGCTTGCTCATGGCGCGAGCGTTGCTTGCCGATGTCCCGCTGCAACTGCTTGACGAGCCCGGCGAGCACCTCGACACCGCTGGTATTGCCGCATTCAGTGAGGTTGTGAGCCAGATGCGAGCGGAGGGTCGTACCGTGGTGATCGTGACCCACGATGACGCGGTCGTGGCGATGGCCAACAAGGCGGTGAACCTCGATGCCGAGTGACCCGTTGCAGCGTGCGATCGTCGCGCTGAACTCACAACTGGAACTGTCAGTGGTGCTCGACACCTTTCTCGCAGCAGCCGCTGAGCAGACGGGAGCGCGGTACGCCGCAATCAATATCGTCGACGATGACGGGCTGAGCGTCGAGTTTCACTACACGGGCATGCCCAGCGGCGTGTGGGCCGCAATAGGCCGCGCACCAAACCACGTGGCGACGCTCGCGCAAATCCCCGCCGATGGCATGCTCATCATCGACGAACTTTCGAACCATCCACACTTCAAGGGGTTCCCGCCTGGCCACCCCCCGATGGGTGCCTTCCTTGGCACCGCGCTCAGGGTGCGGTCACGTGTGTTCGGCTACCTCTACCTTGCAGACAAGCGGGAGGGCTTCAGTGAAGACGACGTGGCGGTTGTCGCAGCGCTAGCCGCGGCCGCGTCGGTCGCGATCGACAACGCCCAACTGTACGAGCGCGCGATCCTGCGCGAACGCTGGGTGGAGGCATCGCAACAGATCACCACTGCGTTGCTCAGCGACCGGGACGACGACGAGGCGCTCGGGCACATCGTTCATGCCGCGGTTGAGCTTGCAGACGCAAGCCATGGAGCCCTCGTATTGCCGGGCGTCGGCGATACGTGGGTCATGGAGTTCACCGCAGGGCCGCGTGCAGCGGACTTGCTTGGCCTGGTGCTTTTGGAGGAGGGATTTGCGCTGGGAACGCTCCGCTCCGGCAACGGCGCCATCGCTCCGGAGCCGCCCGGCGGTGCGGTGCTCGCGCCCGTTCAGGATTTTGGCCCAACGCTTTATGCGCCGCTGCGGGCAGCAGAGGGCGTGGTGGGCATGCTTATGGTGTGGCGCAATCGCGGCACGAGAGTCTTTGAGGCGGATGACCTCGCAATCGCGCAGCGCTTCGCGGACCAGGCCGCTGTTGCCCTCACGCTCTCCGAGTTCGCCCACATTCGCAACCTCTCTCAGTTGCTCGAGGAACGCGCGCGCCTCGCGGATGACCTCCACGACTTCGTCTCACAAGAGCTGTTCGCCACCGCCATGGAGGTCGAAGCGATCGCCGAGCAGGCGCCGCCCCACATCGCGGATCGCCTCGCAAGCACCCTCGACCACGTCAAACGCGCTCAGCACGAGGTCCGGGGCGTCATGCGCGCCTTGGCGGGCCAACGCGCAAGCGAGCCCTTCGCAGAGCGGTTCAACCGCGAGCTTGTCATGGCAAGGGACTCCCTTGGCTTCAACCCCTCCCTTAAGGCCGATTGGAAGCATGTGGCCGCCACCTTGGCCGCGGACTATTCGCTCGCTGACGACGCGATCGCGGTAGCCCGCGAGCTCTTCTCGAACGTCGCTCGCCATGCGCATGCGACGGCGGTCGAGGTGGAACTCCGGGCAACGGAAGGCCGGTTCTCGATCACTATCACCGACAACGGAATCGGGCCGGCAGGTGCGAGCAATCGTCACTCAGGAACATCAAACCTGGCGGGCCGTGCGATTCGCCGCAACGGAACGTTCACGCTGGAGGAGGTCACGCCCGGCGCAGACAAGCCGGGGACTCGCGCGGAGTGGAACGTGCAAGCGGGCGCCGCGCAGGCTTAACCGCGAAAGCTCTGCGCCTTCTTCGCCGTGGCCCAAGCAACGACCTGCGTGCGGCGCTTGAGGCCCATCTTGGCGAGGAGGCTGGTCACGTGGTTCTTGACGGTCTTCTCCGCGATCCCCAGTTCATCGGCAATCTCGCGATTCGAGAGCCCCAACCCAACGTGCTCGAGCACGCGTCGCTCCATGGGCGTGAGGCTCGCGACGGCTTCATCGCCGCGAGCGGCGATGTGCTGACCATGTTCCCTGCCGCTAGCCGCGTCCTTAACCGCCTGCAGCACCTCGCTTGAACTCGCGGTCTTGGCGAGGAAGACGTCAGCGCCGGCCGCAAGAGCCGCCGTGCGGGCATCGTCATCGTCATAGGACGTGAGGACAACGATGCGCGTGTCCGGCAACGACTCCTTGACCAGAGCCGCAACGTCCAGCCCGGTGCCGTCGGGAAGGCGTAGATCGGTGAGGATCACGTTTGGACGCACCGCGACGGCGCGGCGCACGCCCTGAGCAACATTCGCGGCTTCCGCGACTACCGCGAAGCCGTCGGCACGGTCAAAGATGTCGCAGATGCCTCGGCGAACCACCTCGTGGTCGTCCAGAACCATCACAGTGACGTCAGCCATGGCCAGAGCCTAGCGCTGGACACGCACAACCACATGTGCCAGGCATGGCAAGCCCCCGGATACTCTGCCGAGGTGAACCCTGACTCCCCCACCACCCTTACGCTCGCCGAAATGCGTGCAGCAATCGACGCCGTCGACGGCCGCATCGTTGGGCTCATCGCGGAACGTCAACGCTTCGTCGTCGCCGCCGGCGCCCTCAAGACCGATGAGCAGGCGGTGCGCGCTCCCGCGCGGGTGGAGCAGGTGATCACCAAGGTCCGCGCCATGGCCGAGGAGTCCGGCGCCTCGGCCGATGTCGTGGAGGCGGCCTACCGCGCGCTCATCACGGCCTTCATCGACCTTGAGATGTCTCACCATCGCGGAGTCTAGGGTCGATCAACTTGGCCAGGTCGGGTCGAGCCCTGCCGACGTTAGCCAGGATCCGCGCTCGTCGCTCTTCCGGTAGCGCCGCGAGCGCCGCCACGAACCGTGGCAAATCCTCGCGCCTGCTGAAGATGAGTGGATTCAGTAGGTCGGGTACCAGGCGCCACTTTGCACCGTGCTCGAGTTCCATGATTGCGAACACGCGATCAAAGTTGCGCGAGAAGTCCTTCTGTTCCGCCCACGCGAGGTTCACCCGACCGGTGGCACGAAACGCCACGGCCGCGTCGCGCCAGTCCTTGGGCCACGCCTCTGGTATCGGTTCCTTCGCCTTCTTGTGTACGACTCCTCCTAGCCCGGAGAACAACGGCTCCCAACCGTTGTCGTCGCGGACCCAACGAGTCACCGCTTCCCTGACTGTCGCGCGGTCCGCGGGACTCCATCGTTCCGCTTCATCGAGTAGCGCCTTCATCGCTTCCGGATCCCACGTCAGAGGAGCAAGAGCAACCTGGATGCTCGCGTGGTCGCCGTGGCGTGAGAGCCACGGCGGCAGCACCTCAACCGCCGCGCGAACGAGGGCGGACGGCGTGAACTGCGCGAGCGCACCGTAGACCGTCTCATAGATTCCATAGTCGTCGATCGGGTGCAGCGACCACAGAACGGCGGCCGCCACGGCGGGGTCGGCGAGTGCGGCTTGATCCTCGTCCAGGGCATCGAGCAACTCGAGATAGCGCTCTATCCCCGCCCGCTGGGCGAGTTCTTCCGCAGCGCTGAGCGGTGGCGCGTCGTCCTGATGAATGCTGCCGCCGAGTCGCTTCAGTTCAGACGCCCCCGCGTCAATTCCGTACACGGGGTGAAGTTTTGCACAGCGCGTTGGCAGCGAGAAACCAGGCGCTTTACGTGCCATCGTGCACGGTGCAAGTGATAGCGCGAGCGCGGGTCCCTGGACGATACCGCCGTCCGAGATGATGAGTGGGATGTCGAGAATTTGGTCGTAGATATGCTCGAAGTATGACCTTCGCAAATGTGGGCACGCTCGGAACGCTTCCCGGAAAGCCTGATGAGATCATCGCACTTCTCACCCACACGAACGACGACCTGCGCAACTCTGGATGCCTCCTCTACGAAGTGGGCGTGAACGACGATGAGCCCAATACCGTGTTCGTTGCCGAACTGTGGGAGTCAGCCGAGGCACACCAGGCTTCGCTCCAACTCCCGAGCGTGCGTGCGGCGATCGCTGCTGCGATGCCCTTGCTCTTAGGGGAGTTTGGTGGAAACCATTTCAGCGTCGTGGGCTCTCCACTCAGGGACTAGCCGGCACTTGCCGCCGTTGGCGCCGCTCCGGTTGCACGAGGACCGGCCTTCCAATAGGTTCGCGGTACAACATCACATCGGGGGTATCCATGACCAGCAAGAACCGTGTCCGCATCGCGCTCGTAGCGCTTCTCACTCTCGCGACATCACTCGTCGTGGTCGCGCCAAGCCAGGCGCTCAACCAGTGCATCACGACTGGCCACACCAGCGAAGGGCCCTACTTCGCGATTATCGACGCCCAAGGATGCCCCAAGGTGGGCTACCAGGCACGCTGGAATGACTACTACGGGAATCTGACCTATAGCGCCGTATACACGAAAATACCTGCCCTGTCTCTCACGAAGTACAAGACCGCGAACATCGGCGGAACGTATTCCAATCTGAAGGGCCGCGGATGCAGCGTGAACAACCCCGGATCGGTTTGCACGCTTGGCGACTGGTACTCGTCGGTGCCGTGGACCAACTTCCCTTGATCCGGCACGTCGGGCCGGTAGTACTGATCGCGCTCGGGAGCGCAGTCGTTGCGGGAACGCTGACAGGGTGCACACCCGACGCGCCGCCCGCGCAACCGCAGCAGTCGGTTTCTTCGATTGAGGTACCGGAAGGCTCATCTCAGTTTCAACGGGACGTGGTCGCGCGCTACGAGGCCGGCGAAACAGTTGAATTCGAGGCCTACGCCGAGGCCATTCGGGGCACCAAAGAGTGCCTCGTCGCTGCGGGGTTCCGCATCGCCAACGAGCAAAATGTGACCGACAGCGGCAAGCCGATGATGACATACGACGCAAAGGTCCCCAAGGAGCTCGCAGAATCCAAGGGCGAATCCTTCTTTGACGCCGCCTTCCAGGAGTGCTGGCAAAATAACAGCGCGGTCGTCGAGTCGCTCTACGCAGGGGCGGCTGGTTCGGTCGAGGAGACGGAGAGCCAGCTTGCCGCACTAAAGGCTCAGTACGCGCCACTGATCGAAGAGTGCCTGCTCGCGTTGGGCATCGAGAAGCCTGCTGACGCGAGTGCAGAGTGGTGGGGTGAGGCCGCTATCGAGGCGAATCAGTCGCTCCCAGGAAGCCCAGACTGCTTGGATGAAACGGGCTATCTCGACGCGACGGCTGCCCTTCAGGGTGTCAATGACTAGCGAATGCACTCTTCAGATTCGCGTGTGAAAGGGCCTAGGTATTTTGCGCGCGGGCCCTACCGCCGCTGGCACCGCTCGCACCAGTGAGTTGAGCGCCCACCCATGACGGCCCGAGTGAGTGGCCGCCCGCAGCGTGGGCACGGCTGCCCCCCACGCCCGTATGCGTTCAGCGATCGGTCAAAGTAGCCGGATTCGCCGTTGACGTTCACGTAGAGCGCGTCAAAGCTGGTACCGCCCGCGGCGAGCGCCTCTGCCATCACCAGTTGCGTGGCATCCAGGAGAGCGCCTGCCGCCCTCCCGCTGAGGCCCGACGCTGGGGTTGCGGGGTGCACGCGGGCTCGCCACAGCGCTTCGTCGGCATAGATATTGCCGATCCCGCTCACCAGAGTTTGGTCCAACAAAACTTGCTTGATGCCGCGCACCCCGCGACGCCATTGGGCCAGCACCACGGAGCGCCGCAGCGCAGGGTCAAGAGCGTCTCTACCGATGTGAGTCACGGACGCGGGCACCACTGGCGCGCCACTGCCTAGCCCGCCCGCGAGTCCATCGGCAGTGAGCGCCAAGGGCTCGGCGTGAAGGTAGCCAAAGGTGCGCTGGTCCAGGAAGTCGAGCGTCAGCGGTCCAGTTGGCGCCGCAAGCGTTAGCCGTGCCCGGCAATGCGAGTGCGGCTCGGGCGCTGGAACGTCAGCGACGCGGAATTGCCCTGACATCCCAAGATGCGCGCTCAGTGCAAACTCATCGCCTGAGCTTTCAAGCAGTAGCCACAAGAACTTTCCTCGCCGCACCACAGCCTCGACGCGCGAGCCAACAACGGCAGCCACAAACTCAGGCGCGCCACCGGCTGTTCGGCGCACGCACGAGTCCCGAAAGATCTGTGCCGCGGCGATAGTGGCGCCAACAGTGTGCTGCGCGAGTCCCAGACGGACCGATTCAACCTCGGGAAGCTCTGGCATGGGTAGGGCCGGTCGCGGGTGTGGGCGTCGCGGGCTAGGCGCTCGCGGCGCTGCTAGCGCCCTCGCTCGCGGCGTCAGTCGCGACGATCGCGTGGTACGCCTCCGCGGCCGCTGCCTGCTCCGCGTGCTTCTTCGCGGAGCCGGTGCCGCTGCCCAAGACGTCTCCACCAACCAGAACACGAGCGGTGAACTCACGTGCGTGATCCGGGCCGGTGCCGTCAACGTCGTAGATGGGCGTGCCGAGTCCACGGACAGCAGTGGCCTCTTGGAGCGACGTCTTCCAGTCCAAGGCGACGCCAGAAACGGCAGCCCGCGCGAGCGTGGGGCCTACAAGTCTCAGCACAACGTCTCGCGAAACCTCGATGCCGTGGGTCAAGTAGATCGCGCCAAGGATTGCCTCGAAGGCGTCGCAAAGGATCGAGTCTTTGTTCGCTCCACCGGAGGTGCGCTCGCCCTTGCCAAGAAGCACGCACGGCCCAAGTTCAAGCTCGCGAGCCACCTGCGAAAGCGCCCGCTGCGACACAGAGGCTGCACGCATTTTGGCGAGCTCGCCTTCTGGCAGATCAGAGTGGGTGCGGTAAAGCCAGTCGGTAACGACTATGCCGAGCACCGAGTCCCCAAGGAACTCAAGGCGCTCGTTGGTTGGCAGGCCGCCCGCCTCGTAGGCGAACGACCGGTGCGTCAGGGCAAGGACAAGCAACTCGGGGTCGACGCTGACCCCGAGCCGTTCAACAAGGGCATCGGCCGAAGCCTGCCCTGGATTTGTCATCGCCGGTACGACGAGTGCTTACGCCTCGTGCTCGGTGCGAAGCGCCTCAACGTACTGACGGCCGTTGTAGGCACCGCACGTGGGGCACGCCTGGTGCGGAAGCTTCTGGGCCTTGCACGCCGGGCAGGCGACGAGGTCGGCTTGCGTCGTCTTCCACTGCGAGCGACGCGCACGCGTGTTGCTGCGCGACATCTTGCGCTTGGGAACAGCCACGGCTAACTCTCTTTCGTTTCGGTCAAACCCTGCAGGGCAGACCATCTTGGGTCAATCACATCATGGGCGTGATCTGCATTGTCCGCGAGCCGCGCGCCACATTGGTCGCACAGTCCGGGGCAATCCGGTTCACACAACGGGATGAACGGCAGTGCTGTCACTACCGCGTCCCGCACAATCTCTTCAAGATCAATGGCATCGCCATCGAACTCGAACATGTCCTCAGGTTCGTCTTCTTCGTCCTCGGCCTTGGCGTCGGGATAGACGAACAGCCCCTGGACATCAGGCGAGATCGATACTCGCACCTCGTCCAAACAGCGACTGCACTCCCCAACGGCCTCAGCCGCAACGGTTCCGTGAACCCAAATGCCCTCCGATACAGACTCGAAGCTCACAGTGAGCTCCACGTTCGCACCTTCAGGCACACCGATCACGTCTGTGCCAAGGACCGCGGGGGCCGGGAAGACCTCAGAGGCTTTGCGCTGCTCGCCAGGGCGCCGCACGAGTTCCCGCATGGAGAACAGGTATGGCGAGGCGGCAGGGCGGTGGTGATGAGACACGCACGCCTCCAGCTCGTTCCGGTCCGGGTGGACCTTGGCCCTTAACGCAAACGTCAGGACCAGCGCTCAAGTGTACGGGATGGTGCCCGTTTGGCTCAACCCGGGCTACCGAGCGCGGTGTGTCGCCTCTGCGACCGCGGCAACCACAGCGTCGGGCACGTATGGGGAGATGTCCCCGCCGTGCCGAGCTACGTCCCTCACAAGCGATGAAGCCACGTGCGCGAGCGCCGGGTCGCCGGTGACAAAAACGGTCTCGATCCCTGTGAGCGAGCGGTTCATGAGCGCCATTGGCCGCTCGTAGTCGTAGTCCGCTCCCCCACGCAGCCCCTTGACGATGACCGTGGCCCCCCGATCGCGGCAAAAGTCGACGAGCAGCCCACTGGTTGCCTCCACTGTCACGTTGGTGAGGGGCTCCAAGGCGGCCGACGCTAGGGCAAGCCGGGTTTCACCGTCCAGCAGGGGGGTCTTGGCCGAGTTGTGGGCGACGGCGACGATGACGTGCTCAAAGAGCGTGGCGGCCCGCGTCGCAATGTCGATGTGGCCAACCGTTACGGGGTCGAAGCTGCCTGGCAGCACTGCGATCGTCATGGCTTCACCTTGTGTGCAGGGACTTTGTGGGCAGGGACTTTGTGGGCGGGGACTTTATGCGCATAGTGGAGAACCGTGTCTCCGTAGTCCTTCGAGACAATAGGCGCGATCGTCGCTGGCCACTCCGGCATGGGCGCTCGCCTAGTCCACTCGACAACGACGTTCGCCTCTGGCTCGAGCCTGTCCTCGAGTGCGGCGAGCACCGCGGCGAGGTCGCCCCTGGCGATGTCGTAGGGCGGATCTATCAGTGCCAATGTGAACATGTTGGGGCTCCGGCGCAGGTACTGCAGCGCCCGCTCCTTGACCACGCGAGCGCGCGTCCCAAGCCCAAGTTCGCGCACGTTCGATTCGATTACCCGCGCGGCCGGCGTCGCGGACTCAATAAAGGTGGCGCTTGCCGCCTTGCGGCTCATCGCCTCCAGGCCAAGTGCACCGGAACCCGCGAAAAGGTCGAGCACGTGTGCGCCTTTGATCGCGTTCGCGGACTCGAGCCTGCTGAAGAGCGCTTCCCTCACGCGATCCGTCGTGGGGCGCGTTCCGGCGGCGGGCACGGCAATGCGCCTCCCGCCAAAATCCCCCGCGATGATCCGCGTCATGCGCCTAGCCTACGGGCGAGCGCGCGAGCGAGGCTCAGGCGACCCTGCGCATGACCTCGAGGCATGCACGGGCGTTGTGATACGGACACTTCCACGGGCCAATCTTCACGTCGCCGTCGGCGCCGTGGCGCACAGTTCCGTCGCGCTCGAGTTCCGCGAACCATTCGCCGTGCTCGCGGTCAAGCACCTTGTCCTCGATGAAGCCCCACGCTCTCAGCGCGGAATCGCGATCCTCTGGCCTGCCCGCGATTTGGAACGCGTTGAGCCAGCCCACGACGCCCTCTGCCTGGGGCCACCAGTGCTTCTGCGCATTGACGACTCCGGAGGGCGTGCCCTCGTAGACAACGCCACCATCGGCGTCCTGGCCGTGCTCGCGCACCGCAGAGGCGAGCCGCAGCGCCACCGCGCGGGTGCGTTCGTGCAAAAGTTCATCATCCGTCCCGGCAACGGCGAGCGCCTCCCACGCGTCCCACAGCAGCCAGCTCGCCTCGATGTCGTGGCCGTAGCTCACGGTGTCAACCTGCGAGCGCCACTCGTCGTCGAAGAACAGGGCGCAGTGCGCGAACGGCTCAAGCTTGACGATGTGGTCTAGCGACGCTGCAAGCAACGTGTGCAGGGCCTCGCGAACGTGCGTGGACCCGGTCACGCGCAGCAGCGTTGTGTACGCCTCCAGCACATGGAGGTTGGTGTTCATCGACTTGGGCACGGAGAGGTCTTTGTCGCTCAGCGCGGTCTCCGCAAGCGGGCCCCAGGTGTTCGTTAGCGCCTCGAGGTAGCCGCCGCGAGCACCATCACGAGCGTGGTTCTCGAGAAGTTCGAACATTCGCCACGCCGCCTCGCGTGACTGCTCGTCGCCGCTCACCGCAAACCATTGGGCGAGGCCGTAGATGGCGAATGCCTGCGCGTAGATCTGCTTGCGATCAGCGGCCACCGAGCGATCGGGGTTGAGCGCCCACACCACACCGCCGTGGGCGTGGTCCCAAAAGTCGCCGAGCAGCAGGTCGCGAGCCTTGAGCGCCGTCGGCTCCAGCTGCTCCCGGAGCTCGGGGAGGTCCTGAATCGCGGCGGCGAAGGTCCACAGGATTCGCGCGGCGATGACTGCGTGGCGTGGCCGCGAGTCGTCGACGGTCAGGTCGTCAAGAACGGCGCCGCGAAGCCACCCGTTGTCGTCGAAGGCGTGTTGCGTCCAGAACGGCAGGATGTCGTCGATGAGCTCTGCCCGAGCGCGGGCAGCGAGCTCGGTGAGGGCGGCGTCGCCCGCCACGATATTCGGCATGGACATACGGTAGCCGCAAACATCGAAACGTATCGACGCCCGGCCAAGCGGGCGTTAGGGTGTCGCCATGGGTGAGGGATTTGCGCGGCGTCGCGCCTGGTTAATTGGCGGTATTGCGGCCGCAATTGTCGTCATCGCTGGCGGCGCGCTTTGGGCAGTCCAGGGCGACTCAACACCTGCTGCCAGCCCGACGCCGCCGCCTAGTTCTGCGACGCCCTCACCTACAGCGTCGGCCGGGCAAGCGGTCTGTACGGCAAAGCTGGTTGTCACCAATCAGTGGGACGGCGGGTTCCAGGGCAATGTTGTCATCACGGCCGCGGCGCCGCTGAGTTCGTGGACGGTCACTGTGCCGCTGGGCAAGGCCGTGGTGAACGACGCGTGGAACACGGATCTCGCTGTGGGCGCCACAGGGCCGGCGCCCGCCTCCGGGCTTGACTACAACTCCACCGTGGCTGCGGGGGCTGGTGCCGAGTTTGGCTTCGTTGCAGACGGAACTCCGCCTGCAGAGGGCCCCATCGAGTGCACAGGCGTGGCGACCGGACCTGTTCCCACGTCGTCGCCATCGCCGCTTGCGACGCCGCCCACCTACACCTCGCAATCGGGAGTGCGCTCGCCCACGGACGACGACTGGCTCCACACGGACGGCAACCGCATAGTCGACGCCGACGGCAACCCGGTGTGGCTCACGGGAGCCAATTGGTACGGCTTCAACCTGGAACAACGAGTTCTCAACGGGTTGCAGGCGGCGAACCTCGACGACCTCATGGATCAGATCGCGAGCCGAGGTATCAACGTGATCCGGGTGCCCGTCGCCACCGAGCTGCTGCTCGAATGGCGTGACGGCAAGGCAAAGATCCCCGGCGCGGTCAACACGGCCATGAACCCGGATCTCGCCGGCAAGAACACGCTTGAGGTGTTCGATGCGCTGCTCGCGGACGCCAAGGATCGCGGAGTCAAGATCATCGTTGACGTTCACTCGGCGGAGGTCGATGACGCGGGCCATCTGTACCCGGTTTGGTACCGGGGCGAGGTCTCCACCGCGGACTTCGTCGCCGCGTGGAAGTGGATGGCCTCTCGGTACAAGGATGACGACACGATCATTGGCTTTGACCTCAAAAACGAGCCGCACGGCCAGCCCTCAGAGGATCTGCGGGCCGTGTGGGACGGCGGCAAGAGCGCAAACAACTGGCGGCACGCGGCCGAGCTCGCTGGCAACGCGGTGCTCAAGATCAACCCCCACCTGCTGGTATTCGTCGAGGGAATCGAAGCGACACCAAAGACCGGAACCAGCTTTGGGTCAACTGACAACGGCGACTACGACTTTGGGTGGTGGGGCGGCAATCTGCGCATGGCTGACGACTTCCCCGTGCGCCTGAACGTGCCCAACCAACTCGTCTACTCGCCGCACGACTACGGCCCGCTCGTCTACGACCAGCCGTACTTCCAGAAGCCCTTCACGGCTCAGACGCTGCGCGCCGAGGTCTGGGAGCCCAACTGGCTGTTCCTCCACGATGACGGCACTGCTCCCCTGATGATCGGCGAGTGGGGCGGCCGGCTGGGGCAGGATGCGCGCCAAGACAAGTGGATGACGGCGTTGCGGGACCTCATCGTCTCCGAGCATCTCGCGTACACGTTCTGGTGCCTCAATCCGGAGTCCGGAGACACGGGCGGGCTCTTTGCCGACGGCTGGCAGAGTTGGGACGAGAAGAAGTACGCGCTGCTCAAGCCCGCGCTGTGGCAGGACCGAGACGGCAAGTTCGTGAGCCTCGACCATGTGACTGCGCTACCCGGCGGGGTAAGCATTTCGGAGTACTACGCGGCCGGAAATCCCGCTCCCGAGTAGCCGGATGTGGCCTTTTCGTCACCAGCGCGTCGCAGAATGGCCAATCTCACACGCCTGCCTCTTTTGCGAGGCACCCTGCCCGCATTAGCCTGCGGGTATGCACACTGCCGACGAAATCGAACAGGCCTTTGGGGGCAGGGTTGACGACACCGTCGACAAGGTTGGCGGCCTGCTCCCCGTTGAGTGGTCAACCGAGTTGCGGCATGAAGTGCGCTCCCTCGTGGAAGACGCGTATGCGGCAGGTGCTGCCCATGCGCGCACCGTTGATGTAGAGCTTCGCCGCTACTTCTAGGGCGCGGCACCGGCTGGGTTTAGGCCCGCTCCAGGAACTCTTCGCGCTCGGGATCGAGCCACGCACCAATGGCCGACGCCAGGGCTGGGTGGCGTTCAAGGGTGGGGTCTTCGTCGACGAGCGCTTTAGCGTCTTGACGGGCAGCCTCAATCACCGCGGCGTCGCGGAGCACTCGCAGCAGCCGTAGCGATGAGCGGCCGGATTGTCCGGCGCCCAGCACGTCGCCCTCGCGGCGCAGTTCAAGGTCCTTCTCTGCGAGCTCGAACCCGTCTGTGGTGGCGACGAGGGCGCTGAGCCGTTCGTGTGCCGGTGTGCCCTCCTCAGCGCTCGAGACGAGCAGGCACACGCCGGGGGCGGTTGACCGGCCAACGCGGCCGCGCAGCTGGTGGAGTTGGGAGATGCCAAAGCGATCCGCGTCGAGGATCACCATCGCGGTTGCCTCCGGTACGTCGACGCCGACTTCGATCACGGTGGTGGACACAAGTACTGGGGTCTCGCCGGACGCGAACCGCGCCATCGCGGCGTCCTTCTCGTCTGCGCCGAGGCGGCCGTGCATCAGTCCAACTTTGACGCCGCGCAGTTCCGCGCGCTCCGCGAGCATCGCGGCCACCTCGGTGGCCGCGGCGAGTGGGGGCCGCTGACTGGTCTCGTCCTCGATGGCGAGCGTGCCGTCTGAATCGTCCATAGCGTCGGGCGGTTCTGTGGGGTCAATGCGCGCGCACACGACGTACGCGCGGCCGCCCTTGTTGACCTCCTCGCGAACGCGCGCCCAGGTGCGGTCGATCCACACGGGATTCTCGGCGGGTACCAGGTGGGTCACTGTTGCGGCGCGGCCGGCGGGGCGCTCGGAGAGCACGGAGGTCTCGAGGTCGCCGAACACCGTCATTGCCACGGTGCGCGGGATGGGCGTGGCGGTCATGACGAGCATGTGGGGCGGGTGGGTGCCCCGCGACCGCAGAGCGTCGCGCTGCTCCACGCCAAAGCGGTGCTGTTCGTCAACGACCACCAGGCCAAGGTCCGCGAATTGCACGGTCTCGCTCAGCAACGCGTGGGTGCCCACGACGATCCCCGCTGCTCCGCCCGCCGCCTCACCGAGCGCCGCCCTGCGCTCCTTTGAGCCCTGCGATCCGGTGACAAGGACCACGCGGGTGGCGTCGTCCGCGGCGCTGAGCATGCCGCCGTGGGCGAGCGGACCCAGGAGCGCCCGCAGCGCACGCACGTGTTGGGCCGCGAGCACCTCGGTTGGCGCGAGCAGGGCCGCTTGGCCCCCCGCGTCCACGACCTGCAGCATCGCTCGCAGGGCAACGACCGTCTTGCCCGCCCCAACGTCGCCTTGGAGAAGGCGCAGCATCGGTACGTCGCCCCCCAGATCCGCCGCAATTTCCGCGCCTACGGCTCGCTGGCCATCGGTCAGCGCGAACGGCAACCGTGCGTCGAGGGCGTCGACGAGACCGCCTGATCGAGCGGGCCGGGCCACGGCGGACTGGGCAGCGTGCTCCGCCCTTCGCCGCGCAAGTGCCGTTTGTAGCACGAGCGCTTCTTCGTAGCGGAGCCTCAGTTGGCCGCGCTCGGCGTCGTCCATGGCTTGCGGCTCGTGGACTAAGCGCAGGGATTCGAGCAGGGTTGGCAGGCCGTCGCGGTCGCGGATGGTCGCCGGGATGGGGTCCGGGACTTCCGCCTCAAGCAGCGGATCAAGCACGGTTCGCACCGCTCTCGCAATCCTCCACGTGGGGGCCGACGCTGCGGCTGGGTAGATCGGGATGGGCCGGGATGCCTCGTAAATGGCCTCGTCGGCATCTGCGGCGTCTACGCCGACGATGAGGTAGTCGGGGTGGGTGAGTTGCCGCTTGCCGCGGTACTCGCCAACCGTTCCGGTAAAGAGCCCTGTGCGCCCGGGCAGCAGTTTGGCCTCGTGCATGCGCAGCACGCCCGCGCGCTTGGCGAAGAAGGTGAGCTGCAGGGTGTCGCGGCCATCGCTGACGATTGCCTCCAGCATCGCGCCGCCGCGAGAGTGCATGGTCCGCACTGTCGCCGAGCGGACCTCCGCCATCACCGTGACGTGCTCCCCGGTGCGCAACGAGCGGATGTCCGTGAATTCGACGGGGCGCCCGTAGCGGCGGGGGTAGTGGCGAAGCAGGTCGCCGACCGTCTCGAGGCCGAGCTTTGCAAGCGTCGTTGCCGTGCGTTCGCCAAGGGCTCGCGCGAGCGGCTCCACGAGCCTTTCGCTGTCTGCCGGCTGCGTCACCATCGCGTCACCTGTGCGCCACCGTGCATCGCTCTAGGGTCACCTGGGCGAGCTCTCCACGCCAACCGCAATCTCGGGCGAGGTCTGATTCCCCTCGTAAATTGCAACATCGGCGCCGGGAGCGGTCAGGGCGACTGACGTGCGAACCCGGTTCGCCACCGCGAGGTCAACCCCGCGACCAAGGATCACCGTGACCACTTCGGTGCGCGAGTTCACCAGGGCGGCGACATCGGAGTCAAGGTCTCCCTCAGTGGAATCCGCCGTTTGTGTGTTCGCAATCGCCGCGGCCATCCTGTCCGCCACCGCCTCGCCAGGGGTGGTCAGCGCGGCCGCAGCGATTGCCGCCACGACGTGTGCCTCGTGGTTCGCATCGAGAACCGTGATGCGCGGGCCGCGTCGCTTTGCTCCAAGCTTGCGGGCCGCAGCGAGCAGAAGGGGATTGCCCGCCACGACGACCCCGCCCTCCCCCACCGCATCGCGCAGGGCGCGCATGAGGTCCCGCTGTGGCGCCTCAGCCGGGACCGGAACAAGCAGAACGCAAGCGCCCGCCTCAGCCAGAGCGTCGGCCAGGCCCGGGCAAGTGGTGAGCGCGACGACGGTTGACGCGTCGTTTGCGTGGTCGTCAAGGCCGCGAACAACGACCTTTCGCGCGCCAACACTCATGGCAACCCGCACCGCATCGCCGGGCCGGGTGGTGTGCACGTGCGCTTGCCACAGCCCATGGGAGCCGGTCACGGCCACCGAGTCGCCAAGCGCCTCGAGCCTGCCGGTGAGCTCGCGGGTGAGGTCGTTGCGGCTCACCGCCACGAACATGACTTCATGACCGCCCTCGTTGCCGCTTGGCATGTGGAAGGTGCGATACGCGTCCTTGTCCGCGGACCATTGCACCTCGTCGAAGGCGTCGAGGGCGCCTTCGCCAGCCAAGGTCTCCGCGAGCATCTCGAGTTGCAGAACGAGGCCCGCCGCGCCGGCATCGACAACTCCGGCTGCCCGCGCGGGCCCAAGGTCGTCTTGCGTCTGCGCAAGCGCGGCCCGCGCGCCAACAACGGCCGCGACGATGGTCGCCTCGCGCTCGGCGCCTGACGCCACCGCGCCCTTCGCGGCCTCCGCAGCAGCCTTCGCGACGGTCAGAATGGTGCCCTCGACAGGTGCGCCAACCGAGGAGTAGGCGGAGATCGAGGCGGCATCGAGCGCCTCGGCGATGTCCGTAGCTGTGGCCCCAGAGAGTCCGCCGCGCGCGTCAACACAGCTGAGGAAGGAGTTCAAGTAGGCGCTAACGATCACGCCCGAGTTGCCGCGAGCGCCAAGTAGCGCCCCGCGCGCAAAGGCCGCGACGACCTCTTTATGGGTGGCATCGCGGCCAAGCTCAGACACCGCGCGATTGCCCTCTCGCAAGGTGAGGTAGATGTTCGTGCCCGTGTCCGAATCGGCAACCGGGAAGACGTTAATGGCGTCAAGGCGCTCGCGGGCTCGCTTCACAGCGTTCGCGCCGCTCTCAAGCCAGCGCCGCAGCTCTGCAGCCTCCGCCAACGCAATCCTCCTGCCCGCACCGTGTGGCGCGACTCGGCTAGTATCGTCCCACGGTGCCCTGACTTGCCTTGCGCAACCCTGGCGTCCGGCCGCAACTTGGTCAATCGGCCCTGCATCGGGTACTCTAGTGCGGTTGCCCGAGCACCCTCGGGCCCCATCCAAAAGCTTCAAGGAGAACAATCGTGGCTGCCAACTGCGACGTCTGCGGCAAGGGTCCGTCCTTCGGTAACTCGATTTCGCACTCACACCGCCGTACCTCGCGTCGCTGGAACCCCAACATCCAGCGCGTGCGCGCCATCGTTGGCGGTACCCCAAAGCGCCTGAACGTGTGCACCTCGTGCCTCAAGGCCGGCAAGGTCCAGCGCCGCTCCGCCGTCTAGTCGTCTAGACTTCTGCGGGCGTCCCCATTGCGGGGGCGCCCGTTTTTTTGTCCCACGCGCGGTGGCGCGCTGTTGTCAGCCCGCGAAGTGGTCCCAGCCAAGGGCCGACGGCGTGGTTCCGTCAAGCAGCACGCCCTCCCCTGGCGTCACTCGCCCAATGACGGTCCAGCCAACAGGGAGCGCGCCAGAGCTTGGGAAGGTCCCGAGCATGTGGTGGTCTTCGCCGCCGGTGAGCGCCCAGCGGAGCGGATCTGCGCCAAGGACTTGTCCGGCTGCGGTTGCCGCCAAATGGACCGGTACCAGGTCCGACGCTATCTCCAGGGCGACTCCAGACGCACGGGCGATGCGGCTTGCGTCGCGCAACAGCCCATCGCTGATGTCCATCATTGCGGTGGCGCCACGCAGTGCGGCCTCGAGACCGGCGCCAATGAACGGGCGAGGGCGCAAGAACAACTGGACCGCTTCGCCCTCTGAATTGCCGGCGCTGAGCATTGCGTAGCCCGCCGCAGCCGCGCCGAGCGGCGCTGAAACGGCAATGACGTCCCCGGGCGCAGCGTCGGCCCGGGTGACAGGGTCAAGGCCGTGCGTCTCGCCGATTGCGGTGACGCCGATGTGGATCTCGTTGGAGCTGCTGAGGTCGCCGCCAACGACGCCCACGCCGTGTGGCTCGCAAGCAAGTCTTAGCCCGTCAGCGAAGCCGAGGACCCAGTCAACCGGGGTCTCGGCGGGAGCCGCGAGCGTGACCTGCAGGGCGGTGGGCACCGCGCCCATCGCGTCGATATCCGCGAGGTTCTGCACGGCCGCTCGCCAACCGACGTCCTCACCCGTTGACCAATCGCGCCTGAAGTGGCGGCCTTCCACGAGGACGTCGGATGAGACGACGAGGTCGCCGTCAACGCTCACGATGGCCGCGTCGTCGCCGGGGCCGAGCACTTCCGCGTCCGTGGTGGGCAGGCGTGGGGCGAAGGCCGCGATCAGCGCATCCTCGCCAAGTTCACCGATTGTGGTCACGGGCAAAGCCTAGGTGGCTGGGCTGGGAGGGAGGCAAACGGCGGCTCACGCGCGCAAACGCCCCTGTCGCCACCATCGAGGCGCATGCTCCAACTGTCGCCATCAAGCCGGACGCGAGCATGTCGACGCGCATATCGGTGCCGCGAAGCGCGCTTGCCACCAGCACAAACGGGCCGTACGCCACCCCAAATAGGGCGGCAAGCACTAGGCCCACGGCGAATCCTCTTGCAACGGCGGGCGTCACTGCGCGTTGAGCAAGGATCACTCCCGCCGCCCCTGCGGAGGCCACTATGACGGCTCCGAGCAAAGCACACACCACGACCGGCGCCCACCTGTTGGCGGATCCCCAACCGACGTACTCGGCTAGTGCAAAGGCGCCCCAAGGAACCGCGAGCCCGAGCGCCGAGCAGGCCAGCGCAAGCGTGACCCGCTTGCCTTGGCCCAACCCCGGAGCCGGGACTTGAGCGGTGCCCGGTCGTGCGCCTAGCGCGCTCACGACGGGCGCGAGAGTCAACCAGCCAAGTCCCATCGAGAGAATCACGACAGAGTCCGAGAGGTACCCGGACTGTTGCTCTACAGGCCACGCATTGAAAACGCGAATCCAAGCGCCGGCGAGCACTCCCACGAGGGCGGCCGTGATGACGGCAGACCATGCTCGGGTCGTCACTCGGTATTGAACCGCCGCTAGGCCCACAGTCATAAGTACCGCAACGGTTCCGACCGAGATCAAGGTTGCGGTGCTCGCCTCCGGGGTGGTCATCGCGAGAGCGGTGGATGCCGCACCGAAGGCCGCGATGCCGGCGGCGCCCACGACGTGGGGGATATCTCGTGCCACTACCCGGCCCCCTCCGTGTGTCCATCGGTAGAGGCGTGCCCACTGGGGCGCTGCCTCGGAAGACTCACGCTCGTACCCTAGCCTGGCGGTTTCCACACGTGGGTCGATGGATCGAGCGTGGATAGGCGGTGGGTTCGACTCGCTGGACTAGTTAGCCGGTCCCGCCGAATAAATGGACGAACACATCTTTGCCAACGCCGAACGCGTCCTCGCCAAGTTCACCGATTGTGGTCACGGGCAAAGCCTAGGCGGAGGCGCCGACGAGCCAGCGCACCGTCGCCACGTGACCCGTGGCGCCATTGCCCATTAGCGGGCCGATATACGGCGCCAGCCTCAAGACTGAACCGTCCTGGGTTTGGTTCCGATCTCTTTTTGAGAGGATCGGATCATGCCAAGGAGATATCCGGACGATTTTCGGGATCGTGCCATGCGGCTTGTTGATGAGGCCCGCGAGGGCACGCACTTGAGTGAGTATCAGGCGACGGCCGTGGTCGCCACCCGCCTGGGGGTGAGCGCGCAAGCGCTCACGAGGTGGCGGCAGCGCGCCAGGGTCGACGCGGGCTTGTCGCCCGGTGTGACGAGCGAAGAGTCCGCGGAGCTGAAGAGGTTGCGTCGTGAGAACGCGGAACTGAAGCGGGCCAATGAGATATTGAGAACGGCGTCAGCGTTTTTCGCCGCGGAGCTCGACCGTCCCATGACGAGATGATCCGATACGTCGATGCGTATCGGGCTCAGTTCGGGGTCTTGGGCCTCCTGTCGCACGCTTCGTGCGACAGAGTGTGGGTTCATCACTGCGCGCGGGTTCCGTGCCGCAAAGTCCCGCCCGCGCTCAGACCGTGCAGTGCGTGACGAGCAACTCGTGGCGGAGGTCACGCGGATCCATGGCGCGAACTTCTCTGTCTATGGGGTCCGCAAAATGCATGTCGCGATGAAACGGGCCGGCTGGGATGTTGGCCGGGACCAGGTCGCACGGCTAATGCAGGCTGCTGGCGTTCAGGGAGCACGACGGGGCAGAAAGGTCTTCACAACAGTGTCAGACCCTCGAGGCCCGCGCCCGGCCGACCTTGTTCAGCGTCGCTTCGCAGCGGATGGTCCTGGCAGGTTGTGGGTTGCAGACATCACCTATGTTGCGACTTGGTCCGGGTTCGCCTACACAGCCTTCGTCACCGACGTGTTCTCGCGCCGGATCGTGGGCTGGGCCGTGTCAGGATCGCTCACCACGCAGGCTCTGCCGATGCAGGCACTGAACATGGCTGCGTTCATGAACAACCCGGGCGGCGACCTGATTCACCACAGCGACCGTGGAGTCCAATACCTGTCCCTGGCTTACTCTGACCGGCTCGCGGATCTGGGCATCGCCGCATCCGTGGGATCCGTCGGCGACTCCTACGACAACGCGTTAGCGGAGTCCGTCAACGCTGCCTACAAGACGGAACTGATTCGTGCCCGCAAACCCTGGCGCACCATCGAGGAAGTCGAACTCGCAACCCTGGAATGGGTCCACTGGTTCAACACCGCTCGGCTCCACGAGAACCTCGGCCACCGCACCCCAGCAGAAGTCGAAAGCGACTATTACGCTGACCACACGAGAGCACCCGCTCTCACAACCACCTAGGAACTAAACCCAGGACGGTTCACCCAGGTGAAGAAGCCCAACCACTCATCGCGCGACCACATCCCGGTGGGGTCGGTGAACATCAGTGGGTTGTTGTATCCGTATACATAGGATGCGAAGTACGGCATCCCCGTCGCCTGCGCAACAGGGTCCGTCGCGGTGAACCTTCCCGTGGTGGGGTCGTAGTCACGGGCACGCATGTCATACAAACCCGTGACCGAGTCGAGGTACTGACCAGAGAACCCAAACGCCGCCGAAGCCAAGGATCCAGTCGCCGCAGAACGCACGTTCCCGAACACATCCACACTGCGAGTGCCCGTGACAGCGGTCCCGGTGGTCGCGACAGCTGTCGTGGTGTTCTGTGCCCAATCGCCGAACAGCCACGACGCGACCGTGCCATCCGTTTGCGCCAGCGGTGCACCCGTGGGAGACATCGGATCCGTGAGCCACGCCGTACTCAGCGCACCCGAAGCATCAAACTCACCCACACGCGTCGGCAAGCTCGACACCTGATCCCACGCCCACGTGACATCCAAGACACCATTCACCGACCGGGACGTCCGATTCCCCAACGTGTCCGTGGTGTAGCCCACGGTCGTGCCATCCTCCAACACCACCGACACCAGTTCATCAGTCAAATCCGACGAATACGTGCGAGTCCCCGCAGCCGACGTCGACCTACATGCGGCACCCGAGCGCTTCTCCAGTCTTGGCACGTCCCGACGCTGGTGAACGAACCCTCCACACCGCATCCGCCGCACACCAACAGTGGGGCAAAGGCGCGGCCGGTGACGAACAACTGCGGCGCGCACCACTCGGCCGTCAACCATCACACCAACCATCGTGCGGCCGCCATCCTCGCCTCCGCCCACACCACGCCGTGCGCCAAGGATGGAACCTCGCCAGCTGGATCACAGGATTGGAAATCGCGAGCCCAGGCATGAAGATAGGTCCCCGCGCCGGTGAGCTCGTGGTCTTCGAGCTCACCTCTCAGGTGTCTCGCTCCAACTACCCCGTAACCGGGACGGGCCCCAACCCCACTGGCACATACGCGCGCGACTCGATCCTGGGACCCTCCATCGAAGCGCTCGGCGTCGGTGGACCGCCGTGGCCGAACCTGTTCACGGCGGTGCCGCGCTTGATCAAGAATCGCCACAGTGCCCGCGCTAAACGGTCGACGCCAACCGCAGCACTACGAGGTTGCGGACCAGGACGCGGGAGCGAGCCATGCTATTTCCCAGATGTTCGGATCACTACCGAGATCGCGCCAAGCTGACATGACGGCGTCGACTGCCCCATCCACGGGCCAGGGATCGAAGGACCCGGTGGCCTTGTCCAAGGTTCCGATGGTCACGCCTCGGGCCACCAGGTCAGTTAGCACCGCGGCCGAGATCTCGCGCAACTCGTCGTCGCTAAATACCAAAAAAGTGCGCCGAATGTGCCATGTGATCTTCCAGAAGCCTACATAGTCGTCCTCAAGTTCCGCAAGGATCTTGGCCGCCACCCAGGTCACCAGATCCTCGGGGGGGTTTGGCGGTATCGCACGGCGCGCTATAGAGGCTTCGTGTGCTGCCAGTTCCGCGATTTCGCGGTCACTGAGGTCCTCGCGACGCGCCGCGGCCGCGAACGCCTCATGCGCACGCACTCGCGGCATGGAGAACAACCCATCGAAGTTGATGTCATCCTGCACGAGCTCGGGGTAGCCCCACATCGCATGAATGTCACTCCCCGGTTCGTGCTTATGAAGAAACAGCCAATCCTTGCCAAGAGTTGGATCGCTAACCTCGAACAACTCGATCGAGACGAGGCTTGGAGAAGGGCGGACGGCGTCGGCAAGGATGAGCACGAACAGGCCGTACCTGTCCCAAATCATGCCAAAAACAGTATACTCGCGACCGATTTGCAGTCCAAAGGAATCCAGGTCTGACGTATCCAAGTGTGCGACCTGCGCCGGACTCAGAGTCTCGGCGCTGGTGTGCCGTGCCACGACTCTCATTTGGGATACGTGCCTTCGAACTTGAAATCATCAGCCCAACCGCGCTCCTGGTTATACACCCAATGAATCTCAATGTCCTCTTCGCCGTTAGTGAACTTCCGGAACTTCTTGACCCACCCATCATCTGCTGGCCAACGAGGGTCTTTCATTTCGCCTGCCTCCAGCCTCATTTCCTTGCCTGATGCCGGGTTCGCCTTGACTTCCTTCAAGGCGGCAGCTTCCTCGGCCGACCACGGTGCGACGTGTTGACCGGGCCCGGCACTGGACCCCCGTGAGACATAGTCTCCACCGCCAGAACCCGTGGACGTGCCTCGGTGTTCCATGATCTGGATGCTGCAGTCGCCCGTAGCACTCTGAATCAAGACGATGCCGCCGACGGCTGTGAGCGTTCCTCCCAACACGAATTCAATGGCACCCACCGCCGCGACCGGAACGCCGACAACGCCTCCCGGTCCGCCCGTAGCGACGGTAACGGCACCACCCGCGCCAACCTTCGAACCGCCATCCACCATCAACCACACGCCGACAACAGTGGCCGCCACCGCGAGCGGATTGTTGTACATCGCATTGGCGAACGACGCGACTGCATTGACGCCATCCGCCGTTGCGTTGTAGAGGTCATCCCACGAAGGCCACATCCCAGTGGGGTCCGTGAACATCAGTGGGTTCGCGTAGCCATACAAATAACTGGAGAAGTACGGCATGCCGGTAGGCACAGGCACAGGGTCCGTCGCGGTGAACCGACCGGTCGCCGGGTCGTAGTCACGGGCACGCATGTCATACAAACCCGTGACCGAGTCGAGGTACTGACCAGAGAACCCAAACGCCGCCGACGCCAACGACCCCGTCGCCGCAGAACGCACGTTCCCGAACACACCCACACTGCGGGTGCCCGTGACAGCGGTGCCGGTGGTCGCAACAGCTGTCGTGGTGTTCTGAGCCCAGTCACTGAGCAACCACGACGCGACCGTGCCATCCGTTTGCGCCAGCGGTGCACCCGTAGGTGACATCGGATCCGTGAGCCACGCCGTACTCAGCTCACCCGAAGCATCAAACTCACCCACACGCGTCGGCAAGCTCGACACCTGATCCCACGCCCACGTGACATCCAAGGCACCATTCACCGACCGGGACGTCCGATTACCCAACGTGTCCGTGGTGTAGGCAACGGTGGTGCCATCCTCCAACACCACCGACACCAGTTCATCAGTCAAATCCGACGAATACGTGCGAGTCCCCGCAGCCGACGTCGACGAGGCAAGCGTCCCATTGACACTCCACGTGTTCGACACGTCCGTGACCCCACCCACGGTCTGCGTCAACAACTGATCCGCAGCGTCATACGTGGACGCTGTCGTCACCGTCGTCGCCGTAGTCCCCACCACCGTGCGATCCGACGTTGAGGTCCTGTTGCCGACCGCGTTATATGAATATGTGGTCCGCGGCGACTTTGACGCACACGTGGTACCAGTGGTGGGGTAGCACTCGGACGTGACACGGTTGGCGGTGTCATACCCGTAGAGGCTGGTCTTCGCGGTACTGCCCGCGGTGGTGACCACCTGCGTGGGGTTGCCATTGGTGTCTCGCGTGACGTCGTAACTGGTTTGGGATGACGACCCTGCCGCCTGAATCAGTGACACGAGTTGGTTCGCGCCGTCGTAGGCGACCGTGGTTGCGGTGGACTGTGCCGTGCCGCGGGCGACACCAACGACGTTGCCTGCAGGGTCATACGCGTAGGACACCGTGGGCAAACTCGGTGTACCGGTCGACTCGACGGTGGTGAGTTGACCCACCTGGTTGTAACTGTAAGCAGCGGACATCCCGGTAGACCACGATGCGCCCGTGAGACGTCCGGCTGTGCTGTACGCGTAGTTGGTGTTGCCAGCACCAGGACCCGTGGTGGTCGCGGACGTCACACGGCCGGCGCCGTCGTAGGTGTAGGTGCTGGACGCGAGGGTGTCCGTACCTTGCGTGCGCACCGCAGTGTTCAAACGACCCGCTGGCGTGTACGTGTAGGCGAATCCTGGGGTGGCGTCCGAATACGTCGTTGTCGCCAGCCGGTTCGCCGCGTCGTAAACATAGGTTGCCGTGCCGTCGTCAGGGTCTGTCGTCTCAGTGCCGGATGGTTTGACGACCGAGGCAAGGTTGCCTGCCGTGTCATAGGTCATGGCGGTGACCCCGCCGAGTGGGTCCGTCTGGGACGTGATGCGTCCCGCAGCGTCGTACGTGTACATGGTCGCGTGCGACAACCCGTCAAGTCGCCTGGTGACGTTGCCGTTCCTGTTATAGGTGTAACGAGTGTTGCCTTGGCCGGGAGCCTTGACCGACGTCACCCACCCGAGCTTGTTGTAGGCCGTCGTCGTCACACCGCCTGACGGCGCTGTGACCGTCAATGAACGGCCTGCCGCGTCATACGTGGTGGAGGTGACTCGCCCGAGCGCGTCAGTCACAGCAACTGGTCGCCCGTCCTCGTCGTACGCCACGGTCGACGTGAACTGCGCGGCCGTGGCCCCAGGGACATTGCCACGCGGGTCAGTCACCGATGTGCGATTGCCGTCCACGTCGTACGTGAAGGTGGTGGTGTCTTCCCAGTAGTCCGGAATGTAGTCGTCGCTGGACCGAGGCTTGGTCTGCTGAACGAGTTGCCCGGCCAGGTCGTACGTCGAGGAGGTGTACACGCCGTCCGAGTCTTGTGCCCAGGTGGGGCGGTTCATGGCGTCATAGAACGTCTGCTGGAACCCACCCAAGCCATCGCGAACGGAGGCAACGTTGCCTCGCCGGTCATAGGTGGTGGTGGACGTCACGCCGTCGGCGTCAGTGACGGTGGTCTGGCGTCCGAGCACGTCATAGGTAAACGCAGTCACCGAGCCCTCCGCGTCGGTCACGGACGTGACCTGCCCCAGCGCGTCGTAGGCGGTAAGCCTGGTGTGGCCCAGAGGGTCCGTTGTGGCCGTGAGGCGACCTGCTGCGTCGTACGCATACGTCGTCACCGCGCCCAACGCATCGGTGGTCGACGCGACGCGTCCCGCAAGATCGTATGCCGTGGTCGTGATGTTGCCCAAGGGGTCCGTGACCTTGATGAGCCGGTCCGCCTTGTCATAGGCATACTTCGTCACATAGTTGAGCGCATTCTTCGACTGGGTGAGTCGACCGCCAGCGTCATACACGTTGGTTGAGATGGCCCCGATGGGGTCGGTTGATGTGAGTACCCTCCCAGCAGCGTCATATGTGTATGACGTCACTGCACCTGACGGGCTGGTCGTGGACATGACCCGGTGCGCCGCGTCATAGGTCGAGGTCGTCACCTTGCCCCCAGGGCTGGTGGTGGAGATCAGGTCGCCTGTTGCGTTGTACGCGTAGGTCGTGGTGCGGCCCAAGGGGTCTGTCGAACTCGCCAGCAGGTTCGCTGGTGCAGTGTCACTCTCGGTTGTGTACGTGTATGTGCTGGTACCGCCGTCAGGGTTGTCTACCGAGGAAACCAGGCCTGCCCCGTTGTAGTGGTACGTCGTGGTGTAGCCGTCCGCATCCGTGTAACTGGTGACGTGATCGTCGTCGTCGTACGTCCACGACTCCGTGTAGTTCAGCGGTGCGGGTGCCGTGCGCCGAACAAGGCGGTCACGGTCGTCGTACTCACTGCGATACAGCTTGTCTTGGGCGTCAACGACGGCGGCTTGGTTGTTGTCGCCGTCGTACAACTGTTCGGTGACGTGTCCATTGCCATCGATCTGCTTGACGAGGTTGAGTCCGTTGTACACGTCTGTACGGACCTTGCCGGTGGGGTCGGTGATGGTCGCGGTCTGGGTGGACTCGTTCCACGTGAACGTCGTCTGCGCGCCCGTTTCGTCGCGTTGGCTGGTGATGCGACCGGCAGAGTTGTACGTGTTGCGTGCACTGACGTGGCCCAAGGGGTCGGTGATCTTGTTCAACCCGCCGGTCGCCGCGTACGTGTAGCTCGTGGTCTTGCCGTCGACGCCGGTGACTGAAGTGAGCCGCTTAGCGCCTGCAGTTATGGTGTGCGCATAGGCGACGCTGCGACCGTCTGAGCTGGTCGCAGAGATGATCCGCGCGTCAGGTCCAGTGCCGGTGTCCCATCCGAGTGTCAGGGTCTGGCCCAGGGAGTCTGTGATGGTCGTGAGTGCGCCACCGGTGTAGGCGAGCGTGAGGCCTTGGCCGCGCTCGTCCGCCATCGCGATCAGTTGGCCCGTTGCGTTGAAAGTCATAGTGTCGCCGGAGAGGTTGCGCATGATGAACGTTGCATCGGGCCCGTCCGACAGGCTCGCGGACACCGCCGGGTCGATCGGCGCATACCCGCCGTCAACGAGGGCACCGAAGCGTGTTTGAGTGCCCGAGCCGTCGGTGAAAACCATGTCGCCTGAGGCGTTGGCCACGAGTGATGCCCCATACGCAAAGGACCAGCCGGGTCCAAACGCGCCCGACGTGGTGTCCAAAGAGTTGTAGGTGCGATTCAGGGCAAGTGGCTGCCCGACGCCAGCGAGGGACAGATCGGCGAAGTGCTCGATGAGCGCACCGGTCGCAGTGTTAACCGGATCCGCGGCGAGGGCCTGATTCGCCGACGACGTACCCGCCCAACATGCGCACCCAAACGTCTGTTGGAGCGTCAGCGGCCGTGGCGCCGGGTAACCCTCGTACACCAGGCGAAGGCCAAACTCTCGAACTGTGTGCTCCCAAGACGACACGGCGCTCGAGTTGCTGCCAAGCGCGAGGCCGAGCGTGTGCCCCGTTGGACCCGTTCCCTTGGCCGCTGCACGGGCCGGGGCGGTCTGGTCACTGATCCACTTCATGTCAGCATCTGAACCACTGGAACCCGAGGGGACCAGATCGCCGCAGCGAGCTTCGTCGAGGTCAGCCCCGGTGTTGCCCGGTTCAATGAGAGCGCACAATGGGCCGACTGCCGGGTTCACATACAAGCCGTGGTAGTCGTATCCCTGGAGCACGGCGGACGAGATCTCGCGCCCGGTCAGAGACGAAAGGTCGGCCCCGACATACGCGAGATAGTCCTTGACGCCGCTCCCGTCCCAGTCGACGTTGCCGACAACGAGGGAACCATAAACAGGGGCGGCCAGTTGGCAGGGCCCGCCGTCACAATCGGCCGTGCCTTTTGGGGCAAAGGCCGCGTCGAGCCCATCGCCGTAGGTCCACATTTCGTCGGTCCACTGCACTGCGGGGTCCAACACCACAGGGTAGGACGCCGTCTGCACCCACAGTGGATCAACAGACAGTTCGATGGCGTACCCGCTGACTGTCACTGAGAGGTTCTGGTGAGCGCTTCCTGGAAGCCCCGCCGTGCTGCCGTCTTGCGACCATGCCGCGGGGGCCGGCAATGAGATCGCGGTACCGAAGGCGACGGTTGCCGGGAAGTCCCACGATTCGTTCGTGCCCTCTACGGGGTCACCAAGCGTGTGCTCGGGGTCGGTGATGGTGAAGTGGAACTTCGAGCGGGCTTGCGCGTCGGCGAGTACGAGGTGCTTGCTGAGCAGGCCACCCTCCGTGCGGAACTCCAGGTCAACGCCGGGATAGACGTCCTTGTACGTAACGACACCCTTGGCCAAGGTGGGAGCGGTGACGGTGGCGCCGGCAAGGCCGAACACGATGGGGCCATTGACGGTATCCACCGTGACGAGAGCGTTGGCAGTGGTCCCGAAGTGCACGGGGTTGACCAATCCCAATGCTTCAAACGGGAACTTGCGCGTTCCGGTGGTGATGGTCGTATCGACCTTGGTCCATCCGTCGGCGTCCCGCTTAAACTCCGGCTGAGCGAAGAGATCCAAGGTGGTCTTGCCGTTGACCGTGACGGAATGGGTGCTCGGCGTCCATGACTCGATCTTGGGGGTCGCCGCAACTTTCGATGTGGGCGTTGGGTCCGGTGCGTCAGTCACACCTGGAACAGTCCCTTCGGGCGCGGCCGATGCCACAGGGACTGGTGCCGGATCGTCCGCGCTGGCTGGCAAGGCCACGAGGGTGGTGACCACCATCACGACTATGCCGGTCATCGCGGTCACCGCATGCCGGGTCGTTGCTTGCGCACCATTTCGATACTTCACGTTGGTTCCCCCTCCGCGCCCCCCGCTCGTTCATTGAGCGTTGGCGGTAACGTAGCACAGCGATATGCCGCAAGGGGCGGTGTGGCCGGGGGAGTCAACACGTGAGTATTCGGGACAGATCCCGCGTGGGCATGATCACAGTGTTAGGTGTCGTGTGTGTCGGTGTCGCGGTTGCGATCGTCGCGCCGCTGAACGTGCCCGGTTACGACACCTCCTACACGCTTGCATGGGGACGCGACCTCACCGACGGATTCGGGTTGGACTTCACCCACGAGTCCTCGCCCACACCGCATCCACTAGCCGTGATTGCAGGCGTCGCGGGGGCCTACTTGCCTGTCCCGGCGGCGATGCGAGCGGCACTTGGACTCACCGTGGCGATGATGCTGGCCACGTTCGTGCTGATAGCACTGATCACTCGCGCCCTGACCGCGAGTCGCCTCGCAATGACGGCAGCAGTTAGTTCTGCTGCGGTCAGCGCGGCACTGTGGCTACTCGTGTTAAACGCCTCCAGCGACATCACATACCTCACGCTGGGGCTCGGTGGGGTCTTGTTCACGCTCCGTCATCGGCATGGCGCCGCGATCGCCGTGTTCATGATCGCCGCGTTGCTACGCCCGGAGGCGGTACTCCTTGCGCTCGTGCCACTGGGTGTTGCGTTCGTCGCAACGCGCGTCCAGGAACCGGACGCCGCCCCGCAAACACCGTCCTTTAGGCCAGCAATGCTGACCTTCATGATCGGCGCCTGCAGTGCGGCCGCGCTATGGCTGGCCATGGGAGTGGCTGGCGCAGACCCGCTCATCGGACTCCATTCCGCGGCAGCCAATGCCGAAGTCAACGCCAACCCACGCGGGTTCGGCACCGCCGTCACGAGCGTGCTTCCCGGGCTGGCGGGAGTTGCAGGTTGGGTCACCGTGAGTGCGGCGGCCCTTGCGCTCACTGTCACGGCGGTGCAACAGTCCCGCGGCAAGCGAGCGTCAACCGCTCGCGCACGCACGATCCGCGCTGACACCTCTGCCACGCGGCCAGAACACTTGGCGCAGCGCGCCACGATCACCACAGGATTATTTGTCGGCGTCGCGCTTGTCGCGTACCTCGCCCAGGGACTTATCGGTACGCCACTCGTTTCGCGATACTTGTTACTTCCAGCCGTCTTGTGTGTCGCCCTCGCGGCGCGGTGTGTTCCGCTAGCTGGCGCGCTTGCGCGCTCAGAGCGCGCACGCACGGTCGTTCGCTCTATCGCGTCCATCGTGCTTGTCACCAGCTCGGTCTTAGCCAACATCCCGGCGTGGCATGACGTGGCTGAAGCCCGCCAGGTGCGTGCCGAGGCCTTTGCCGCGGCACAGGAACTGCTCGACACGGAACTCCCACGAGCATGCGAAGCGCCGTTCGTAGTGCGCAGCCCGGCGTTGGTTGCGCTCACCTCTCTGGCTCTCGATCGCCCACTCAGCGACATCGCGATCAGTGGGGAGCCGGGAGAGGGTGTGTTGCTTCAACCGCTGACTGTCGAAGCGGCACAGTTGGCTGGCTACGGTCCGATGACTCCCCTGGAGCAACAAGGAGTCTTCCCGCAAACTGCGCCTCCCCGTGATGGCAACGGCCACTGGGCCCTCTACAGTTCTTGCACCCCATGACCGCCATCCAGAATTCGCACGCCGATGAGCAGGCGTTTGCGACCGCGACAACCCTCGAGGTCACCATCCTGCTGCCCTGTCGCAACGAGGAACGCACCGTCGGAATCTGCGCGCAGAACGCGCTTGGTTGGCTAGCCAGCCGACAACTCCGCGGTGAAGTACTCGTGGTCGACAACGCATCAACGGACGCGTCCGCAGCAATTGCGAGCGCCGCCGGCGCGAGAGTGATCTTCGAACCCACGATCGGATACGGAAACGCACTTCGGACGGGAATCCGTGCATCCCGCGGACACGTCGTCATCATGGCCGACGCCGACAACACCTACGACCTTTCGAACTTGGACGCGTTCTACGCGCCGATCGCCATCGCCGTTTCACACGACATGGTCGTCGGCGACCGCTTCGCGGGCTCGCTTGAGCCAGGTGCGATGACCCGGCTTCACCGCGTCGGGAACTGGGCGCTCTCGGCGCTGACCCGCCGCGCCACGGGATGCAAAGTTCGCGACGTGCACTGTGGACTGCGTTCGTTCACGAGGGCATCGATGCAGGACCTGCCCACGTGGAGCACCGGCATGGAATTCGCAACCCACACGGTGACCCACGCACACCACAACGCGCTCCGGGTACTTCAGACTCCGATTGCGCTACGACCGGCAGTTGACCAGCGCAAGTCACACCTGCGCCCGCTACGCGACGGCGTTCGGCACCTCGTCGCGATCGCGAGACAAACGAGGAACTGACCTACGGCTCCGGCGTCAGCGTCGGATCGGCCCGCGGATCACCTTGCTCCGTGGGCTGACGACTCAGCCACGATTTGCTGGTGATCAGTTCCGGACACGAGCCGATCAGCCGTCACTGACCGCGCCTCGACGTCACCAGCGGGTACGAGCACGGACGGAGGCACCCTAGCCACGCTCCCGTGAGGCGTCGCTGGCCCCGAGGCTAGACCGCGGTTTCTGCTAACCAGCGCCCTGCGCGGGTGATGCGCAGATACGCGAGGCCGAGGAACAGCCCGCGGCACAGGTTGAACACCGCGAACGCCTGCCAAAGGTTGATGTTGCGAGCGTTGGGTTCCGTGACATCGGCGCCCATCCACCAGACCGCGAAGAAGACCACAGCGGCAGCGGACATCGTGAAGAGCATCCACCGCACCTTGCCCGAGCCGAGAAAGACACCGTCAAAGAGGTACGCCGCCGAGCTCACGAGCGGCAGGATCGCGAGCCACGGGATCACCGCTTGGGTCGCGGTTGTCACCGCTGGGAGATCGGTGAGGAGCGCAACAAACGCGCCGCCTGCCAGGGCATACAGCAGCGTGAACACTGCGCCGATCGCCACGGCTGGCGCGGCAGCAGCTCCCACGGCGCGATGGAAGCCGGGCACGTCGTTGGCGCCAATCTCGCGCGCCGCGAGCGACTCCGCCGCATGCGCGTAACCGTCCTGTCCGTACGACGCGAGCAGCATGAGCTGCATCAGAATCGCATTCGCGGCAACCACCGTGGACGAAATGTGAGCGCCGTACGCCGTCATAAACGTGAGCACCGCGTACAGCACGGCCGTGCGCAAGAAGATGTCGCGGTTGAGGCCAAGCGCGGCGCTCCAACCGGTGCGCAGTCCCCTCCCCTTCCACCGCCTGGCCGACGCCCTGGTCGCCTCTCCCGCGGCTCGCCACCACAGGGCTAGGGCTAGGGCAAACCCCGCCCACTCCGCGATCGCGGAGGCGATCGCTGCCCCCTCCGCGCCCATGCCGAGGCCAGCGACAAAGGCGAGATCCAGAAAGACGTTGAGGGTGCCGATCGTGACGACCACGGCCAGCGGGCGCCGGGTGCCCCCTGCCCCAATGAACCAGCCGGCGATGACAAGCGTGAGCAGGACTGCGGGAGCGCTAGCCAACCTGATCGAGGTGAAGGAGGCGGCAAGCTCGGCCATCTCAGCGTCGGGCGTGAGCAAGCGCATGAGGGGCGGCACCACTGCCCACTGAATGGCAAGAATGCCGATTCCAAAGGCGACCGCAAGCAAAGCGGAGCGTTGTGCGTGGGTGAGCGCGGCGTCGGGCCGATTGGCGCCTAGTGCCCTGCCTACCAGGCTTGTTGTTCCCGTTCGTAGGAAGCTCAGGAGCCAGAACACCGCACCGAGGACCGTGGAGCCGATGGCCGCCGCGCCAAGATTGACCTCGTCGCTGAAGTGGCCGAGCATCGCGGTGTCGATGAGGCCAACGAGCGGCACCGAGATGTTGGAGAGGATTGCGGGCCACGCGATGGCGAAGGCGCGGCGATGGGGCCACGCTCGCACGCCGGACGTCATGGTGCCACGCTAGCGCGGCCCTAGGCTTGGGCTGTGCGACGGGACAGTGTGCGACGGAACCCTGTGCGTTCGAACATCTCGCGGCGGGTTGGTGCGCTGTGCGGTGCAGTGGCGGCGCTCGCGCTTGCCGGGTGTTCGCAGCCGCTGTTTGTGGAGCCGGCGCCCTACGCGGCCGATCCCGACTGCGCGCGCGTGATGCTCGCGATGCCTGAGTCTTTGGGCGGGCTCGAGGCGCGCGGGACTACGTCGCAGGCGACCACGGCTTACGGCGACGAGTTTGCGATCGTTGTGCGGTGTGGGGTTGAGCCGCCCGGTCCGACGACGGAGTCGTGTGTCGCCGTCGCCGCAGATACAGCGGAGCAGGATTGGCTCGTCGTGGACGAGGGCGGTCAGTGGAGGGCGACGTCGTTTGGGCGGTCGCCGGCGGTGGAAGTGCTGATCCCGTCTGAGCGTGCGGATGAGGCCGTTGCTGATCTGCTTGCTGAAGTCTCTGGGCCCGCGGCTTTGGCGCCTTCCAATGGGCTTGAATGTAAATAGGCTGGTAACTGCCTGTCTATGACGTGACTTCGCCGCGCTGTGCACAACCCAGGTCGGCAATGTCAGACCCCGCTGGTTGACTGTTCTTATGACGGTCACCGCAGATCTCGAGCCCGCTCCGGCGGTGCTGAGTGACGCGCATGTTGGCGAGCCGCTCGCTGAACTTGTGCAACTCTGGCGGCACGTTGACGCGCTGACTAACCTGCCGGATGCGTCAACTCTCAGCGGCGAAAGGGCGCTCGAACTGGCGGCTCTCATTGCCAAGGTGCGTCACGCGTCTGACGCACTCCTCGCTCCCTACGCGGCTCGTGTTGAGGAGCTCTCCGACGCCTCGCGACCGGTGCGGCTCGCGCGCTGGAAGGGGTTCCCCAACGCCGCCTCGCTGCTGTCTTCAGTCACGGGCTTGAGCGTTGGCGAATCGGGCAAGCTAATTGGCTTGGGCCGCGCACTGGCCGACGCCGGTGAGGCAGTGCCGGAACCTCCCGTTTTGGGGCTGTCGGGTTCGGAGGTTCCTGAGGTGGGCGGCCTCGAGCAGAGCGTGCTTGCGGGCGAAGGGAAACCAGCCGCGTCGCAAGTGCCCCTGTCAGTCATGCCACCTGTGATGCGGCCCGCGACGCCGCTCGAGATCCCACCCGTCGTGCCGCGCATCGCCCAACCGCTCGCCGCCGCGATCAAAGCGAGCACCATCGGCACCGAGAAGGCAAACCTGATTCGGCGGACTCTTGATGACATGACTTCATGTGTGGCCGAGGCAGAGGCGGCACTCGTTGCGCTTGCGCCAAAGCTGTCGATCGTGCAATTGCGCCGGCTGTGCCTTGAGACCTTTGCGCAGTACGACCCCCGTGGTTATGCGGCGAGGGAAGCTCGTCAGCGTCGCGACAGATTCTTCAAGATGTCTGAAGAGCCCGACGGGATGATCTCCTTCTACGGCAAGCTTGATCCCGCCAGCGCAGCAGCGATCAAGGCGTGGTTCGAGGCAGAGATGCAGGCGGCCGTTTTCGCGCAACGCGACATCCATCCGTCGGAGCAGCGCAAGCTGGGCCAGATCCTGGCCGATGTTCTCGTCACGACCGTCCGGCACGCGTCTGGCTGCACGCTCGCGACGTCGCGGCCCAAGTCCACGTTCATTATCCGCGCCACTCGCGAATCGCTTGCCAGCGGAGAGGGCATGGCTCGTTGCGACGGCGTTGAGGCGCCGTTGACGATCGGCACTGCACTTGCCATGGCGGTTGACGCCGAGTTCGCGGCCTTGCTCACGGGCGAAGATGGCGTCCCCACAAACCTTGGTCGCGCAAAACGCTCTGCGAGTCGCGCCCAACGCCTCATCGCAATGGAGCGAGATAAGGGTTGTGCGAAGTGTTGCCAAGCGCTCTCCCGTTGCGACGCGCATCACATCGTCGGCTGGGCAGCGGGAGGGAACACCGACCAAGACAATCTGGTGATGCTGTGCGTGGCTTGTCATCATCAATTGCACGACTTCGGCTGGGGAATCGTGGTGGAAGACGGTGCAGTGTGGTTCATTCCACCCGCGTCACATGACCCGCGCCGCCGACGAATACCCGGAAGCTCCGCACGCCTCGCTGCCTAATAGCGCGAGGCGTGGTTTGGAGTGCCTGGCGTGGTTGTAGTGCCTGGCATGCGCGGGGAGAGCGGCCGTCCGGCTTGCCCCGTCATCCTCGACGGCCGGTTGCGAAGCTGTGTCAGCGCAGGCCGAGCGGGCGGTGAAGAGCCGCGTTGCGAAGCTGTGTCAGCGCAGGCCGAGCGGGCGGTGAAGAGCCGCTTCTAGGAGCGTCGACACGAGTTCCGGGTACGTGACACCCGTCGCGGCCCACATGCGCGGGTACATCGAGGTGGGCGTGAACCCAGGCATGGTGTTGATTTCATTGACCGTCACCGCGCCAGTGTCGCCAACGAAAACGTCAACGCGGGCGAGGCCTTCTCCGCCCACGGCACGGAACGCAGCTGAGGCGATCTCGCGGACCCGATCGCTGACATCATGTGGGAGCTCAGCCGGGCACAGGAGTTGGACGTTGCTCTCGTCCAGGTACTTTGCTTCGAAGTCATAGAAAACATGGTCGCCACCAGTGACGATTTCGCCTGGCAGCGAAGTGCGTACCCCGTCTGGTGTCGCGAGAACGGCAGTTTCGATCTCTCGACCAAATACCCCCCGCTCGATGAGGACCTTGGGGTCGTGCTTCACCGCCGCCCCGATCGCCGCCTCTAGCGCCACGAGCTCGTCGACGCGGGAGATTCCCATGGAAGAGCCAGCTCTCGCAGGCTTCACAAACAAGGGAAGCCCGAGCGCTTTGATCTCGTCTAGCCGGTCGTGAACAGAGTCTCCAGGGTGAAGCGTCACGGCCTCCGTCACGGCCAGCCCAGCCGCCTGGAACGCGGCCCGCATGAACTCCTTGTCCATGCCGATCGCCGAGGCGAGCACGCCAGCGCCCACGTAGCGAACGTCGACAAGTTCGAGCGCGCCCTGAATGGTGCCGTCTTCGCCAAATGGACCGTGGAGGACTGGGAAGACAACGTCGACTGCGCCAAGCGAGCGAACCTGACCATCGGCCTCGACAATCCGCCACTCGGGTGCACCGGCAGCGGCGGGCGGCAGCACCGTGTGGTCAGCGTCGGCGACAGCGGGAAGCTGGCCGTCAACAATGCGCCAGTCTGAAGGATCCGCCGACGCGAGCGTCCATCGACCGTCACGCGTGATGCCGATCGCGAGAACGTCGTAGTCATCACGGGAAATGGCGGCTAGTACCCCGCCCGCTGTGACGCACGAGACGCCGTGCTCAGAGGATCGCCCGCCAAAGAGGACCGCGACGATTGGTCTTGCCACGCGCTTAGACCTCGGCCTTACGCGGGCGGCTCACCAGTCTGTTGAGAACGTCCTCGGGGGCTATCTCACCCGCGAGCATCGTCACGACGGCGTCACAGATGGGCACTTCAAGGCCGAGACCGGCGGCGAGTTCCTGAATGGATCCCGCGGTGGCCACCCCCTCAGCGGTGCCTGTGCCCGATGCGAGCGCCTCGGCCAAGGTCGCACCTTCACCGATGCGCTTTCCGAGCATGTGATTCCTGCTGAGCGGCGACGCGCAGGTAGCGATCAGGTCGCCCATCCCGGCGAGCCCGCTGAAGGTCTCCGGACGAGCCCCAAGCGCCAACCCAAGCCGCGCGATCTCCGCAAGCCCGCGGGTGATCACCGTTGCAGTGGTGTTGGCGCCAAACCCCAGTCCGTCGGACACGCCCACCGCGACGGCGATCACGTTTTTGTACGCACCACACAGTTCGACGCCCGCAACATCGCTGTTCGTGTAGGGGCGGAAGTACCCGGATGCCGTTGCTGCCGAGACGCGCTCAGCGGCATCGATCGACGTAGAGGCGACCACCGTCGCGGTGGGCTGGCGCGCGGCAATCTCGCGCGCCAGGTTGGGACCTGAGACAACAGCGATGTGCTCGTCATCCACCCCTGTCGCCTCTTTGAGCATCCCCGACATCAGCGAATGTGTTCCGGTCTCTACGCCCTTCATGAGCGAGACCAGCACGGCGCCAGCGGGCATCAGCGGCGCGAGTTCGGCCACAATCCCCCGCGCTCGCTGGGCCGGCAGGGCGATCGCGATGATGTCGACTCCGTCAAGCGCCTCCGCGGGGTCCATGGTGGTAGAGATCCCCTGCGCCAATGTGAGCCCTGGAAGAGCACGCTCGTTGATTCCGCGCGCCGCGACGGTGGCGAGAACCTCAGGGTCGCGACCCCACAGCGTCGTCGACGTTCCTGCATCGGTGAGGACGGAGGCAAACGTAGTGCCCCACGCCCCGGCTCCGAGAACTGCGGCGCGCGTCATGCCTCGTCCTGCTGAGTGGCGTTCGGCTTGCTCGCGGCGTTCGGGGTGCCTGCAGCACTCGGGTTACCAGCGACACCCGGGTTGCCCGGAGCACTCTGGCTATTCGCAGCGCGCATGTCGAATGGCTTGTCCGGGGGCGTTTCACCGCGGATCTCACCAATCATGACAGTCAGCGTAGCCATGATGCGATCCGTTGCTGCCCTGAGCACCTCAGTATCGAGCGGCTTGCCCCGCAGGTCGTCGAGGTCAATGGGAGGGCCGGCAACGACCGTCATGTGCTTGCGCGGGAACAGGTCCGGCTTCTTCGAGTAGGGCGGCAACAGCGTGTGAGCGCCCCACTGCGCGACCGGCACCACCGGGGCCCCAGTCTCAAGTGCGAGCCGCGCCGCGCCGGTGCGAGCCACCATGGGCCACATTTCGGGATCACGGGTAAGCGTTCCCTCAGGGAACATCGCGATCATGTCGCCACGCTCAAGCACAACCTGCGCGTAGTTGAGCGACTCTTTTGCCTGCGACGTCCCTCGATACACGGGGATCTGATCGCCAGATTTGAGAACGCGGCCAACGACTGGAATGTCGAACAGCTGGTGCTTCGCGAGAAAGCGCGGCGGATGCCCGCTGTTGTATAGGTAGTGCCCAAAGGTCAGTGGATCAACGTAACTGACGTGGTTTGAAACCGCGATGAACCCGCGGTCAACGGGCAAGTTCTCCTGCCCGCGCCAATCACGCTTGAGGAGCAGCGCCGCAAGCGGGCGCACCAGGTTCACGACGAGTCGGAACGGCCAGGTGGGACGGGTGGCCATCGCGCTTACTCGACCTCCGCGCCGAGCGCCGCGAGTTTGCCCCGGAAGTCTTCGTATCCGCGATCGATGATGCCGATGCCGTGAACCGTAGACGTGCCTTCCGCAGCTAGCGCAGCAATAAGGTGCGAAAACCCGCCCCTGAGATCCGGCACGGTGATTTCCGCGGCCTTCAACGGCGTCGGCCCGGAAATAACGGCACTGTGCTTGAAGTTGCGCTGGCTAAATCGACACTGCGCGTCGCCAAGGCACTCGTGGAACAACTGGACCTGAGCGCCCATTGCCCGCAACGCGTCGGTAAATCCAAAGCGGTTCTCGTAGACGGTCTCGTGGACGATGCTCAGCCCTGTCGCTTGGGTCAGCGCAACGACGAGCGGCTGCTGCCAGTCCGTCATGAAGCCAGGGTGGACGTCGGTCTGAATTGCGATCGGCTTGAGGCGTCCGCCTGGGTGATAGAAGCGGATGCCTTGCGGGACCACGTCGAATTCCCCGCCGACCTTGCGGAAGACATTAAGGAACGTGCCCATATGACGCTGCTGGGCGCCCAGCACCATGATGTCGCCGCTCGTTGCGAGCGCCGCAGAAGCCCATGACCCCACCTCGATGCGATCCGCGAGCGACGTGTGGTCGTACCCGTGCATGCGGCCAACACCCTCGATGGTCACCGAGCGATCCGTGTCCACAGAGATGATCGCGCCCATCTTCTGCAAAACGTCGATGAGGTCCTTGATCTCCGGCTCAACCGCGGCGTTCTCAAGACGAGTAATGCCCTGGGCCATCACCGCCGTGAGCAGCAGCTGCTCGGTGGCGCCAACGCTCGGGTAGTTGAGCGTGTGCCTAATGCCGTGGAGTCCGTTGGGCGCTGACAGGTGCAGCCCGTCGGGGTGCTCGGTCACGACGGCGCCGAACTTCTTGAGGATGTCCAGGTGGAAGTCGATGGGCCGGTCGCCAATGCGGCAACCCCCAAGGTCGGGGATCACCGCCTCGCCTAGGCGGTGAAGCAACGGGCCGCACAGCAGAATCGGGATGCGCGAGGAGCCCGCGTGCTCGGCGATTTGCGCGGCGTCTGCCTTTGCGAGGTTGGTGGTGTCGATGGTGAGCTCGCCGGATTCGACGTCATAGTTGACGTCGGCGCCGTGCAGGCGCAGCAGGGAGGACACCACACCAACGTCGCGAATGTCGGGGACATTGCGGAGGGTTGATGCGCTGGAGCCCAGCAGCGCCGCCACCATCGCCTTGCTGACGAAGTTTTTGGCGCCACGCACACGAATTTCTCCGCGAAGGGGCGCCCCACCCGTCACGCGAATGGAGTCGGTCATGGCCCTAGTCTCTCATTAGCGCCCAAACTCGTTCGCATCCCTAAGGTGGTCCCGTGCCTGCTTCCGCCCGCGTCGTCCTTGCGGGCCTCGCGACGTATGACGTGATTCACCTTGTATCCCGCCTCCCCGGCGCGGATGAGAAGGTCGCCGCCCTCGACTTTGTGACCGCGGCAGGCGGCCCGGCGGCCAACGCGGCGGTTGCCTGTGCTCACCTTGGCTCCCGCCCGACGCTGGTGACAGCCCTGCCTCAGCATCCAGTTTCGGCGTTGATAGCCGACGATTTGGCCGCCTGCGGCGTGGACCTCCAGATCGTCGCCGCGTACGAAGGCGCACCGATCACTGCGTCAATCATGGTGACGCAAGCAACCGGCGAACGCGCCGTGGTTTCGCCAACGGCTGCGGCTACGGAGGTGCCGCTCGCGGCGGACCGAGAGGTTGACCTCGACTCGGTTGGTGCGGTCCTCATCGATGGCTACTTCCGCTCGCTCTCGCTTCCGATTGCCCGGCGCGCACGTGATCGTGGCATCCCGGTGGTACTGGATGCCGGGAGCTTCAAGCCCTACACAGACGAGGTCCTTGGCGCCGTCGATGTCGCCGTTGTCTCTGAGGCCTTCACTCCTCCGGGAACGGACGGATCGCCGGAGGCCGTCTTCGCGTACTTGCGCGCACGCGGCGTGATGTGGTCGGTGATCACTCGCGGCAGCGCGCCCATCCTCTATATGTGCCCCGCAGGCTCAGGGGAGGTAGCCGTGCCTCCCGTGGATGGCGTTGTTGACTCCCTTGGAGCCGGAGACTTCTTCCACGGCGCCCTGGCTCACCGCTTGGCCACGCTCGGGCTGAACGACGAGCGCTTTGTCCAAGACCTCGCGTTCGCGGCCCGCGTCGTGGCGGAATCGCTCAAGACCTTCGGCACTCGCGAGTGGCTGAGTGGGTCCTAGCCAGCGTCGCTGATGACTCTGGTGGCATACGAACCGGCGACGAGCATCGCGTTCGCTGCGTCCACGCGGTCCACCCATTCGCGGGCAGCCCCGCGGTCGCGGCCAGTTGCGATTCGTCGCGCAATGAGCCGCTCGCGAGCCACTTCCCACGGCACGTCGATGCGCCAGATCTCGTCAAGTTTGTCGCGAGTCGATGGCCAAAGCCCCAGGTAATTGCCCTCAACAAGGATGATTTGCGCCTCGGGCGCCACCGCAATCGCGTCCGGCACCACGGCGTGCAACTCTCGCGAATACGCCGGGGCAAGCACGGTGACCGACGTGTCCCGCAACTGGGTAAGCAGAGCCTCAAACCCCGCCCGATCAAACGTCGCCGGCGCACCTTTAACGTCCGCCAAACCACGCGAGGCGAGCGCAGCGTCGGTCAGATGAAAGCCGTCCATGGGCACGGCGACGGCCGCAACCCCAGCGTCGGTCAGTTCAGCGACCAACCTCGCGGCAAAAGTTGACTTGCCGCTGCCAGGTCCCCCACTGATGCCGAGCACGAGCCGACGCCGCCCGGCCAGGCCGGCGACAGCGTCGGGCATGCCAACCATGGCTTAGGCGACGGGGCGAGCGGCCTCGATGTGCTGCTTTGGCTCCGTCTTCGCAGGTAGCGTCTTGGGGCGCCATGACTCGCGCGTCGCCTCAAATGCCGTGATGTCTTCCTCGTGCTGGAGGGTCAGGCCGATGTCGTCGAGGCCCTCCATGAGGCGCCAACGCACGTAGTCGTCAATCTCGAACGGCACGGTGAGCTCGCCGCACGTGACGGTGCGGTCCTCGAGCGAGACGGTGATTTCCTTGCCCGGCTCGGTCTCGATGAGCTTCCACAGCAGCTCGATGCTCTCCTGGCTGATGATGCCCGTGAGGAGCCCCTGCTTGCCGGAATTGCCGCGGAAGATGTCCGCGAAGCGGGTGGCGAGAACGACCTTGAAGCCGTAGTCCTTGAGTGCCCACACCGCGTGCTCGCGAGACGAGCCGGTGCCGAAGTCAGGGCCAGCAACAAGCACAGAGCCGTGCTTGTACTCCTCCTGGTTGAGCACAAAGTCCGGGTCGCCGCGCCAGGCCGCGAACAGCGCGTCCTCGAACCCGGTCTTGGTGACGCGCTTGAGGTACACGGCGGGGATGATCTGGTCAGTGTCAACGTTCGAGCGGCGCAGCGGAACGCCGACGCCGGTGTGGGTGGTGAACTTCTCCATGGCCTTGGCTCCTTACGCGAGGGCGCCGACGGCGCTGTTTGACGACGCGGCGTCGAGGTCTGCGGGGGTGGACAGTGTGCCGCGCACCGCGGTGGCGGCGGCGACGAGCGGGGAAACGAGGTGGGTGCGGCCACCCTTGCCCTGTCGCCCCTCGAAGTTGCGGTTCGAGGTTGAGGCGCTGCGCTCCTGAGGGGCGAGCTGGTCTGGGTTCATGCCAAGGCACATCGAGCAGCCCGCGTTGCGCCACTCGGCGCCGAAGTCGAGGAAGACCTTGTCCAGACCCTCCGCCTCTGCCTGGAGACGAACTCGCGCGGAGCCGGGAACGACGAGCATGCGCGTGCTCTCTGCCTTGGTGCGGCCCTTGATGATGTCCGCTGCGGCGCGGAGGTCCTCGATGCGACCGTTGGTGCATGAGCCGAGGAACACGGTGTCGATGTGGATCTCGCGCAGCGGGGTGCCCGGCGTTAGGCCCATGTACGCGAGCGCGTTTGCCGCGGCCTCGCGCTCGGTCTCATCCGCGATATCCGCCGGGTTAGGGACGGATGCGCTGATCGGCAGGCCCTGCCCTGGGTTGGTTCCCCACGTGACGAACGGCTCGAGGTCGCTCGCCTCGAGCACGATCTCTGCGTCGAAGACGGCGTCCTCGTCCGTGACAAGGGTCTTCCAGTACTCGACGGCAGCGTCCCAGTCAGCGCCTTCTGGGGCGTGGGGGCGGCCGTTGACGTAATCAAACGTGGTCTGGTCGGGGGCGATGAGGCCCGCGCGAGCGCCCGCCTCGATCGACATGTTGCAGACCGTCATTCGCGCTTCCATGGAGAGCGAGCGGATCGCCTCACCGCGGTACTCGAGCACGTAGCCCTGGCCACCGCCGGTGCCGATCTTCGCGATCACCGCAAGGATGATGTCCTTGGCCGTGGTGCCGTTCGGCAGCGTGCCCTTGACGTTGATCGCCATGGTCTTGAACGGTGCGAGGGGCAGCGTCTGGGTGGCGAGAACGTGCTCGACCTCCGAGGTGCCGATGCCGAAGGCCAGCGAGCCAAATGCGCCGTGCGTCGAGGTGTGCGAGTCTCCGCAGACGATCGTCATGCCGGGCATCGTGATGCCGAGCTGTGGTCCCACGACGTGAACGACTCCCTGGTCAGCGTCGCCGAGGCTGTGGATGCGGACGCCGAATTCCTTGGCGTTGTCACGCAGGGTATTGATCTGCACGCGAGAGGTCTCGTCCGCGATTGGCAGGTCGATGTTGAGCGTTGGGGTGTTGTGGTCTTCCGTCGCGATCGTGAGATCGGGGCGACGCACGGGACGGTCCGCCAGACGCAGTCCCTCGAATGCCTGAGGGCTGGTGACCTCGTGGCACATGTGGAGGTCGATGTAGATGAGGTCCGGCGCGCCGTCCTCACCCTTGCGCACGAGGTGGTCGTTCCACAGCTTCTCGGCGAGAGTTGTACCCATTTCTTCTCCTACTCACAGATCTAGACGTCCACGATGTGAGACGCTAATATCGCTCTATGGACAATCATAGCGGCGTCGGCGTCATTGACAAGGCCTCGGCGATCCTCGGAGTACTCGAGGACGGACCCGCCACTCTCGCCGAACTAGTCGACGCTACCCATCTTGCGCGCCCAACCGTTCACCGGCTAGCCCTCGCGCTAGAACACCACCACCTGGTTGGCCGCGCCCCTAGCGGCGCCTTCATTCTGGGGAGCCGCTTTGCACAGCTCGCTGCCGCCGTTGGCGAGGATCGGCTCGTCTCAGCGGCGCTCCCCGTTCTGACAACATTGCGCGACCGCACCGGCGAATCCTCACAGCTATATAGGAAGCACGGCAGCGCGCGCATTTGCATCGCGGCCGTGGACCGCCCCGTTGGCCTTCGCGACTCGATTCCAGTAGGCACCACCATGACGATGACCGCCGGCTCCGCCGCAAAGGTGCTCCTCGCGTGGGAGTCACCAGAGGTCATCCACCCGGCCCTAGCGTCGGCCCGGTTTACTGCCGCCGATCTCGCCGTGGTCCGCGAGCGTGGGTACGCAGAAAGCTCAGCAGAGCGTGAGGCCGGCGTGAGCTCCGTGAGCGCGCCCGTGTGGGGAACCTCCGGGACCGTCATCGCGGCCGTATCGATCTCCGGACCAGCTGAGCGCCTTGGAGCCACGCCTGGCACCCAGCACTCCGGCGCGGTGCTCGACGCAGCCCGGCAACTGAGCGATGTCCTCATCCGCACCCACGTTGGTTGACGACAGTCACTAGAGCTTCGAAATTTTTAGTGGACGACCTACAAATGTGACCGGGAACAAATGCGGGTTGGGAAGAACTTGGCGCGAGCGTTTGCGGGGCCAACCTGACCCAGTGGTAGGTTCCCGCTGAATTCGCGAATCGTTTCGCGAGCATTCACTGACAAGGGAGTCACGGTGAATCACTCGGTCCTCAGGCGCGCAGCCGCTACGGCACTCGCCATCCTCACAGTCTCGGTCGTTGGCGCCACGAGCGCGCAAGCAGACGTCACGAACGGCACGTTCGAATCGGGAACGGACCCGTGGTGGTCCTACGAGGCAACCCTCGCGAATGTCGACGGCCAGTTGTGCGCGACGTCTGACAAGCCCAACCGCTGGGACGCAGGCGTTGGCCAGAACGGCATCGTCATGACCGCGGGCGACAAGCAGATCGACTTCACGGTTACGGGCTCCGGCACGTTCAAGGTCAACGTTGAGACGCCTGAGAACACCAACGTGCTTGGACAGGAGTTCACGGTCGACGGCACCGAGACGTTCAGTTACGACTTCACCGCAGCGGAGACGGCGAACGGCAAGGTCCTGTTCGAGGTTGGCGGCGACTCGGCCGGGCACACCGTGTGCTTCGACAACATCTCGGTCACCGACGTAGCCGCCGAGCCCACCACGGTGTTCAGCCACGACTTCGCCTCCGGAAACCCCGGCTTCTGGAGTTACACGAACGGCGGCGCCACGTACGCCATCAACGACGCAGACGGCATGCTGTGCTACACCACTGACGCCGCGAATCGCTGGGACGCGGGCCTGGGATTCAACGGCTGGACGTCCGTCGCCGGCGAGGCGACGCTGTCATTTGATGTCAAGGGGCTGGGAACGTACAAAGCGAACGTCGAGGTTCCTGACGGCACCTCGCAGTTGGCCCAAGAGTTCACCCTCACCGATGCCGCGGAGTGGTCGCATCAAACATTTGACTTCGACATCGCCGCCGGAACCGGGAAGCTCGTGTTTGAGGTGGGCGGCGAAGACGTGTGCTTCGACAACATCACGCTTTCGGTCGTCGAGGCAACTGGTCCCGAGGAGCCTGAAGAGCCTGCGCTGCAAGGCGGTGTGAACCTCCTAGACAACGGCAACTTTGGCGCTGGGGTTGCCCCATGGAGCGCGTACGGTCACACAGGCGCCGTCGACGATGGTGCGTACTGCGGCACCGTTGCCGGCCCCCTCGCAGACCCGTGGTCCGCGGGCCTCGGCCAGAACGACATCCAACTGCCCGCAGGCGACTACGAGTTCTCGTTCGACGCCTCCACCACCGGCTCCTTCACGGCACTGGTCCAGCAGAACGGTGGTGCGTACACGACCTACGCGAGTACTGCTGTGACTGGCGCCGACATGACCACGTACACGCTCAACTTCACGCTCGCCGCTCCTGTGGCGTCGGCGAACCTGCAGTTCCACTTTGGTCCACTCGCGGCCGAGGAAAGCTACACGTTCTGCATCGACGACGTCTTCCTTGGCGCCCCAGCGGTTGAGTACGTGACAAACGGCACCTTCGACGACGGCGACGAGTCCCCGTGGCAGGCCGACGGAGTTGCGGGTATTTGGATCGGGTCCGGCGCGTTTTGCGTCCAGGTTCCTGCTGGCACCACAAACCCGTGGGACGTCAACGTCCACTACGACGGCATGGCCCTGCCCGCCGGACCGTACACACTGAAGTTCTCCGCGTACGGCACGGGAGGACCGATGCGAGCGATCGTTGGCCTCGGCGCCGCGCCGTACACGGTCTACGCCGAGCACATCTCGACGCCAACCGAGGCGTTCGAAGACCAGACCGTGTACTTCACGATGAATCAACCGAGCGACAACGCCCAGATCGCGTTCCAGGTGGGTGGCTCATCCACCGCGTGGACCTTCTGCATCGATGACGTCTCGCTCGTGAGCGGCGGCGAGAAGCCTCCGTACGCACCTGAGACTGGGCCACGAGTCAAGGTCAACCAGCTCGGCTATCTCACGGACGGCCCTCAGCGCGCGACCCTAGTCACCGACGCGACAGACCCTGTCGAATGGGAACTGAAGCGCACGAGCGACAGCGAAACCGTGGCGTCGGGCATGTCAACGCCCAAGGGCGACGACGCGAGCTCTGGCGAGAACGTGCACGTCATCGACTTCGCAACCGTGACCGCGGAGGGCGAATATGTGCTCACCGCAGACGGCGACACGAGCTACCCGTTCACGATTGGTGACGGCATCTACACCAAGCTCCTTCCGGACGCGCTGAGCTACTTCTATCTGGTGCGCTCTGGCATCGACATCGACGCGGCCATCGTGGGCGACGACTATGCGCGCCCCGCGGGCCACGTGTCCGAGGCTGGCGGCAGCGACACCAACCAGGGTGACTACAACGTGGGCTGCCAACCTGCCGAGGAGTCCCAGTCCGTCTACGGCGAGCCGTGGACGTGCGACTACACGCTCGATGTTGTTGGCGGCTGGTACGACGCTGGCGACCATGGAAAGTACGTGGTCAACGGTGGAATTGCCACGGCCCAGTTGCTCGGCACCTGGGAGCGCGCGCTCCGCGCAGGGCCCGACGCCATGGCAGCTCTGGGCGATGGCGCGCTCAGTGTGCCGGAGCACGGAAACGGGATTCCCGACGTCCTCGACGAGGCCAAGTGGGAGCTCGACTTCATGCGGTCGATGATGGTACCGGAGGGCGAGGACCTCGCGGGCATGGTGCACCACAAGGTTCACGACTATGGCTGGACCGGATTGCCACTGCTACCTCACCAGGACGCAAAGGTGCGCTACCTCCACCGCCCGTCAACCGCTGCAACGCTGAACCTCGCGGCAACCGCTGCACAGGGATCCCGGCTGTTCGCAGAACTCGACCCCGACTACGCCGCGACTCTGCTCAACGACGCGGAGACAGCATGGGCTGCGGCGCTCGCCCACCCCGAGATCTACGCAACGGGGGCCGACGGCTCCAATGGTGGCGGTCCCTACAACGACAGCGATGTCTCTGACGAGTTCTACTGGGCAGCCGCGGAATTGTTCCTCACCACGGGCGAATCCCAGTACGCGGACTTCCTCGAGGACTCCCCCATCGCGACGGCCAATTCCTTCCCAACCGGCGCCTTTAGTTGGGATTCGCTTGGCGCGATTGCCAAGATCGACCTCGCGACGGTAGACAGCGACTTCTCGGGTCGCCTCGCCATCGCGGACCAGGTGATTGCAGGCGCTCAGTCGATCGCAGCCGTTCAGAATGGTGAGGCGTTTGGCCAGGCGCTGCCCGCAGACAAGTTCGTCTGGGGATCGAGCAGCCAGGTGGTCAACAACATCGTGGTGCTCGCCGCGGGACACGACCTGACGGGTTCCGCTGACCTTCGCGAGGCGGCGTACGAGTCGATGGACTACGTGCTTGGCCGTAACGCGATGGCGAACTCCTACATCACCGGGTACGGCACGCAATACAGCCAGAACCAGCACTCCCGCTGGTTTGCGGCCCAGCTCAACGCGGAGTTGCCGCACCCGCCCGTCGGCTCGCTCGCGGGTGGTGCAAACTCCAACGCGTCCACCTGGGACCCAACGTTTGCCGCGCTCTACCCAGGCGGGGACTGTGCTCCCCAGAAGTGCTACGTCGACGACATCACCTCGTGGTCAACGAACGAGATCACGGTCAACTGGAACTCCGCGCTCAGCGCAGCTGCAAGCTTCCTGACGTCACCGAACGCGAGGGTCGCCCTTCCTGACCGTCCGTTCGTCACGGCACCGACGCCAACTGTCACAGGTAGCAAGACACTCGGCGGCACGCTCAAGGCAGTTGTGGGCACATGGGAGCCCACGCCAACCAAAGTCACCTACCAGTGGCTGCGCAACGGTGCCCCCATTTCCGGCGCCAAGAGCTCAACGTACAAGGTCACGCTCGCGGACTCCGGAAAGAAGATCTCCGTCAAGGTGACCGCCCAGAAGACGGGTTACGTCACCGCGTCGAAGACCTCGTCGCAGGTGACACTGCCCAAGTTCTTCACCAAGACTGGGACTCCGTGGATCACCGGCATTGCAGTCACCGGGCACACGCTGAAGGCCTCGGTGGGCACGTGGTCTCCCAAACCGTCAAGCCTCACGTACCAGTGGTACCGCGACGGCAAACCGATCGCGAATGCCAAGGGCACCTCGTACAAGCTAACGCGGGCCGACGCTGGCGCACGGATCACGGTCACGGTCACCGGCAAGCGTGCGGGCTACGCAACCGTGACCAAGACCTCCGCCGCCAAAACGGTCGCAAAGTTGTGGTTCTCTGGCTGGGCCGTGCCGCGCATCACTGGCACCTTGCAGGTTGGCCATGTGCAGACCGCTCACGTGGGTACCTGGTCGCCAAAGCCCACCTCGTACGGCTACCAGTGGTACCGCAACGGAGTAGCGATCAAGGGCGCCACGAAGGGTCAGTACAAGCTGGTCGCTGCGGACCGCGGAACCTTCATTTCGGTGAAGGTAACAGCGCACAAGAAGGGCTATCACGACCTCTCAATCCGCGGATCAAAGGTGACGCGCGTTCGCTAGCGTTCCGGACCAGTTCCTATGCCTCAGTAGGCTGTTTATATGACTCAGCCCATCGTGGTCTTCGACGGCGAATGCGCGCTGTGCAACGGCTTCGTCGGGTGGCTCATTCGTCACGACAAGCAGGGCGTGTTCCTGATCGCCGGCAGTGCGGGCGAGGTTGGGCAAGCCATTGTCGCTGCGGCGGGCCTTGAGGGGACGGTTGTCACCTCGACCATCGTCGTGTGGGACGGTTCGCAGGGCCTCGTAAGGTCCGACGCTGTGATCGCCATCCTGCGCGGGCTGGGTTGGCCTTGGCGAGCCGCGGGGATTGGCCGCGTAGTCCCCCGCTCCTGGCGCGACCGCGTGTACGCAGCGATCGCCAAGCGTCGGGCACGTGTGCACGCTGATGAGCCAGGGTGTGGCGTGCCACCAGCGGAACTCGTCAAGGCGTGGCGGGAGCGCCTCGCGACCATGGAAGACGTGCCGCAGAAACGCGAAAACCTCGCCACCTGAGGTGACGAGGTCAACGTAGCCCCGACGGGATTCGAACCCGCGCTACCGCCGTGAGAGGGCGGCGTGCTAGGCCGCTACACAACGGGGCCCTAGCTGCGTCGCACCCCTTGACGGGCGGCGAACGCGAGTACTAACTGTACCGGACACGGGCCCACTAGCGCCAATCCGCTCCCCTGCCCTGCGACATGTAGCGACCGGGACGGACCCGGATCGGTGCGTCCCTCCACCGAACGGGCACAGCGCCGTGCGTCGGCGCGAAGGTAACGCGCCGACGCCCCGCTCCGAGCGCGCTACTTGACCGTTGCCGTCTTCGCCGATGTCCGCGAGGTTGTCGCGTATCCCGTGCGCTTGGCTGTCACCTTGACGGTGATGGTCTTACCGCGCTCGCTGGTCGTGAGCTTGTACGTGGACTTGTTTGCACCAGAGATCGCGGATCCCGATCGGTACCACTGGTACGTGAACGTGGTTGGGGCAGGCGACCAGGTGTAACGCGACGCTGTCAGCGTGGAGCCGACTTTGGCCGTGCCGGAGATCTTTGGCGTTGGGGCCTTGCTGAAGCTTGCATTAGCAACGGTCTTCGCCGACGACGTGCGCGGCGTTGACGCGTAGCCGCTGCGCTTCGCCGTAACCCGCACCGTCAGAGCCTTGCCTCCATCGGTAGAGATGAGCTTGTACGTGGACTTGTTGGCGCCCGAGATAGCAACACCCGCCCGGTACCACTGATACGAGTACGAGGTTGGGGCCGGCGACCATGTGCCTTTGGAAACGCTCACGGTGTAGCCAACCTTGACCGTGCCGGTGATGGCAGGCGTGGGGTACTTAGTGAAGAACTTCGCGAGGGTGAGCGAGGACGATGTCTTGGATGTCGTCGCGTAGCCCGTAGCTGCTGCTGTCACCTTGACCGTGATCTTCTTGCCCGAATCGCTGGTGGTGAGCTTGTAGGTCTTTGACTTGGCTCCCGAGATCGCCGATCCGCTGCGGTACCACTGGTAGGTCGTGGCCGACGGCGTGGGTGACCACGTGCCGACGGTCGCGGTGAGCGTCGCCCCCAGGTAGGTGCTTCCTGAGATCGTGGGCGTGGTCGCAGCACTAAACGTTCCCGATGCGACCGTGGAGGCATCGCTGGTCTCCTCGTGCCGCTCGTAGCCTTCGAGACGGCCGGTGACCCGCACCGCAATGGTGTGTCCGTAATCGGCGGCCTTGAGCGTGTACGTGCCGTCGTACGCATCGTCGATCGCTTCGCCGTCACGCAACCACTCGTAGTTGAAGTCAGCGACCGGGGTCCACGCGCTCGTTACTGCCGTGACGGTGCTGCCCACCTTGAACACGCCGCTCACGGAGGGGCTAGGCGTGTCTGTGAACAGCTGGCCCGTGGGCGTCACCGCTCCACTGACGCGAGTGATCGAGTGATATCCCGTGGCAGAGCCTGTGACCTTGAACGTGATGTACTGCCCGCCATCGGCCGGAACGAGCGTGTACGTGGTGGCGTCGGCGCCTGGAATGGCCTCGCCGTTACGTTGCCACTGGTACGCGAACGTGGCGACGGGGCTCCACGGCGCGACCGATCCCGTGAGGGTCGAGCCCACTTGGATCGTCCCACTGATGCTTGGCGACGGCGCGGAAGCGAACTCGGCGGCCGCACCGGTCACCGATGCCGAAGTCTTGGACGTAGTGGCGTAGCCAGAGGCCGCGCCAGTGACGGTCACGGTGATGGCGGCACCAGCATCAGCCGCGACCAGGAGATAGGTGGACGCCGTGGCCGACGGGATCGCCGAACCATTGCGCTTCCACTGGTAGGAAAGCGTCGCAGACGGCGACCACGTGCCTGGCATGGCCGTGAGCGTCGAGTTGACGGTCGGCGTGCCAGAAATCGTGGGCGTAGGCGCGGTAGTGAAGGCCGTGAGGGCAACGCTGGTGCCTGCGGATGTCATCGTCACGGGGTTGTATCCGACGCGAGACGGGGTGACGGCCACAGTTAGCGTTGCGCCAGCGTCGGCCTGGGTAACCGCGTACGTCTTTTGCGTCGCACCGCCAATGTTCGCGCCGTTGCGCTTCCACTGGTAGGTGAAGGTCGTCGCGTACGGCTCCCACGTTCCGGTCTGCGCGGTAAGCGTGTTACCTACCGCGCCTGTGCCCGTAACTGTGGGGACCGGTGCAATCCAGTAGTCGCGGTTCCCCACTTGGAGGTCCATCGTGGCGTTGATGTTTGTCACGTTGGCACTACTCACGTTCACGAGGTTCGCTGTGTACGGGCTGCGCTGGTTGTTGTAGTACTCATCGGCGAAGTCGTCGTAAATGTACTCAGACCCGTCCCGGAGGGAATTGCCGTCAAAGCTGACGGTGTACGCACCTGGCGCGAGGCCCTGGATCGTGTAGTTGCCTGTGCTGGGATCGATGCGTGCGCTACGGAACGTATTGCCGCTCTCGGCATACGCCGAGAGTGCGCTGAGCCACAAAGGCTCGATGCCATCGCCGAGCGCCACGGTCCCGGAGATCGTTCTGCCAACGACCATCAACTGGTCCCTACCCGTGGCGCTCATTGCGCTGGTCACGTCTACTGTCGTTGATCCCGCCGCGGTGAAGCTGCCGCCGTAGTAGACGGATGCTAGGGGCGTGTACATGATCTCGTCGCCGCTGTAATAGTTGTTCGCGTCGAATTCAAGGGTGTACGTGGACGGTGCCAGGCCATACACCGTATAGGCGCCGGTCGTCTGGTCCACGTGCCCAGTCCCGCGCGCACCATTCGCGCCCTCCGCGTAGACGTTGATCGCCTTCTTCGCCACTGGGTCCACACCGCCTGGCAGCGTCACCGTTCCGGAGATGGTGCGCCCCACCTCAAGGGTCGCGTCGATCCCGGTGACGTTCGCACCGGCAACCACCACCTCGGTAGCGCCCTCCCACGTGTACGAACCGCCGTAGTACTCAGTAACCAGGTTGACGGTGGGAGAGATCACGCCGTCGTCTTCGCCTACGAAGGAGATCTTGTAAGACCCAGGCGCGAGGCCGGTGATCGTGTATTCGCCCGTTTCGGGATCCGCCTTGAAGGTAGCCCCGCTGCCACATTCGCAGCCTGCGGGTCCCGGAAAGGAGACCGACGCGTAGAGCGAGTCCTTCCATGCCTCAGGCGCTCCTGCGGCGAGGCTCACAGTGCCGGAGATCGTGCGCCCCACTGGCCACGCATACGTGAGACCTGTCGCGTTCGCCGCCGTGACGTCGATCAGAGTGCCATCGCCGCCGCCGTACATTCCCGTGCCGAGGTTTGAGGAGCCGCAACCGGTGGCTCCGCAGAAGTAGTAGGACTCAAACTTCAGACGGTACCTGCCCGGGTCCAGGGCCGTCGCCGAGAAGGTCTTTGCCGTCGTGTCAAGAGTGACTTCCTTGTAGTAGCCGCCGTCCTCGGTGTAAAGCGTTGCTCCTACCCCGTCGGCCCACCAACTCGAGAATCCCGACGAGGGAAGCGTGAACGTCCCGCTGATCACTCGCGTTCCGGCGGCCTCGGCCTGTGGTGCAGATACGAGCAACGATGCGACGGCAAGCGTGGCAGTCACGGCGATTGCGACGAGTCGCTGGGCAGCAGAAGCAGAGGCGCTTTGGCGCACGGTCATGGTGTTCCCCTCAAACGGCACGCGTTCTCAGCACGCGCGATTGCCGCCACCATACGGAACAACCGGATGCCTGTCTAGCGCACTCGCAGGGCAAACAAAAAGACCCGCCGTGGCGGGTCTTAAGGCTGGGCTACAAGGATTCGAACCTCAACTAACTGTACCAGAAACAGTCGTGCTGCCAGTTACACCATAGCCCAATGGTTCCTCGCGGAACCGGGTACCTACTGTACCGCCTCCGGCTCGCTCGCCCAAACCGCAAAGCGCTGCCGCGCGCGATCCGATGCGGGTCATGACCGTGCGCGGCAGTGCTAGGGGTGGGTCCTGAGTCCGGGCTGAGGAACCGGGCTCAGGACCCACGTTTGATACGAGCGCTCAGGCCGTGGGCTCGGGTGACGGGGTTGGCTGGGTCTCGTCGCCAGAGCCGCCATCCGCAGGGTCGCCGCCCTCGTCCTTGGGCTCGTCGCCCTCGTCCTTGGGGTCATCGCCCCCGCCTTTGGGGTGGTCGCCCCAGTGGTCGCCCTTGTCGCCGCGCTCGCCGTGGTCGTCGTCGCAGTCCTCGGAGCCTTTGCCGCCCTTACCGGAACCGGAATACTCGCCAGACTTGTGGCCGGACTTCTCGTGGTTGTCGTTGTGGGAGTCGTCGTCTTGCTTGTGGCCCCGCGTCTCGTCCACTCCCGCCTCTGCCGTCTTGGTGGGTTCCGGCGTTGGAACGGGCTCTGCAGTCTCGGCCAACGTTGGCGTTGGCACTGGCACCGCGGTTGCGGTGTCATCGCTTGTCTCAGTAGGCGTCGACGACGGTGAATGCGTCGCTGGCAATGCTGTCTCGCCAAAAGCGCTGCTCGCCGCTGCGGCGCCTCCAACGGCGATCGCCGCCACAGAGGCGAGCGTTGCGGTGCCAATGGTGCCCGTCCACACCACCCTGCTGCGCTTTGCGCGGCGCACGAGCACCGCCGCGTCATCGCTAGCAGCCATGGCGTACTCGCCACTGACTTTGTGCGCCAGCGCACCCAATGCGTTCGTGAACTCGTTCATGCGTACCTTCCCAACACCACGGTGGCCGAGACATAGTCGTCGCCACCCTCATCCGCATCGTCTGTGATTACCCCGCGCAACTTGTTCGCCGCGTTCGCGAGGTAGCGCTTCACCGTTCCGTCGGCGAGCTTGAGGCTCGCGCCAATCTGCGCAACGGTGAGATCGTCTACGTACTTGAGAACCACAACCGCGCGCTCTTGCGCGGATAGGGTGCTCAAGAGGTACTCAAGATGAGCCTGCCCGGCGACCGTGCTCGCATGCCCAGGCACAGCGTCGGGCACTGCTACCAGCGTGCGCCGTGAATCCGCGACCTTGCGCCGGCGCGAACGGTCAATCGTCTCGTTGACGATGGCGCGGCGAATGTAACTCTCAGCAAGCGAGACCGACGTCTTGGCGCGACCACGGGCAAAGGTGCGCACGATCGCCTCCTGAGTGATGTCCTCGGCCTCGGAACGGGAGCCGCATACGAGGTAGGCGTAGCCAACAAGAGCAGGCCGGCGCTCGCGCACCACCTGTTCCATGACTTCCGGCCACTTCGCCACGTGCTCCCCATTTCTCCCTTACATAGTGTGCGACGCGCGAGTTGCTCAAAAGGTTGTAGCGGCAACAACTTCCGCTAGCGACGTCACCCTGGTAATGGTGTCAGGATGCCCGACGCTGGGGTCACCGTGTGCGCTGTGGTCACCGTGTGCGCTGTGCTCAGTTGGGCGGTCGGCGGCCAGTCTGTCGATCCAGATTCCGCGCATCCCCACGGCGACCGCGGCGATGGCGTCGATGTCGAGTTCGTCGCCAACATAGGCGATCTCTTGTGGGGCGAATCCAATGCGTTCGGCCGCGAGTTCGAAGACGCGTGGGTCAGGTTTACCAAAGCCCAGCGTGTCCACGCCGACGAGCATCGGCACGTGTCCAAGCCCCGCCGCCGCGAGCTTTTCCACTTGATAGTCCACGCGGGCGTTGCTGAGCGCGCCAAACGGGATGCCTGCTGCCTGAAGCGCATCGAGGCATGCTGCAGCATCGTCATGTGCAAGCCAGCCAGCGCGAAATGCCTGTTCAAAGCCCAGATTCCACTCGTCGTAGGCATCGTCATCGAGAACGGGTCCGCCATAAATGACGTGCAGTTCGTTGGCGCGGCGCATGCGCTGCTCGCGGTAGCCGATCTCCCCTCGCGTGAAGGCGCGATAGTGGCCGCCGGCGTCCGTGCGCCACGTGAGCGTCAGCTCATCCACCGAGGGCGCGTCGCTCAGATACGCGGCCGCGACTTTACCTAACGCGAGCCGGAACGCGCCCCGAGTGTCAACGAGTGTGTCGTCAATGTCGAAGAGAACGGCGCGGATGGCAAGCACACGAATACTCTACGGTTCGCCTACCGACGTCAGTACGTGTACCAAATGCACCGTACGTCGTCTTTCAAGGCAACCAATGCGCCCTCCACAAGTTCGTCGTTCGACCACTCAGGGTCCATCGGGTACCCGTTGTCGACGAGGCACTGCTCCATCCGTGGTCGGACCGTGGCAAAGAAAGCATCCTTCGCATTCCGTGCCTCGGGTTGCGTTGCTCTCGCTTCGAGCACGAAGTCAGCAGTTGCAGTGAGGCACGAGACTGCCGCCGGGTTGGCATACGGATCTTCGTCGCTGCCCGGCGGCGACTGAATCGCGTAACTGGGAATGCGGTAGTCCTCGGCGACGACTTCGTCTTCCGAATACGTGACGACGAATCCCAATGGTTCGAGGCAAGCAAAGTACCGTTGCAACTGGGCTTGAGTGTCCTCGTAAGAAACTCCCCCGTTTGCTGCACCCTCGGTAAGCACTGCTAGTTGCTCTTCATCGGCTCCCGCGGCAGTGGCACGCGAGATAAGTACCTCGAAAAACGGCTCGCCTACCGCACTCGGGCTCGTACCGGGTACGGATCCGGTGCTACAGCCACAGATCAGGACAGAAGTCGTGAGCGCTACAAGCGCTATAGCGGCCCGACTCACTTGCCGAGCGCATAAGTAGCGCCCGCATCACCTGCGTTGCTCGAGCGAACAAGGTGCGAGCTGCCTGCTAAGCTCGCGTCGGTGTCGCCTACCTGGACCAAGATGTACTTAGTACCGTAACGCTTAGGCGTGTTGAACAAACTGCCGTACATGTTGCACTTCACATACACCGACATTGAGCCGCAAGTTCCGCTCGACTTGGACGTTTCGGCCCACGGACCCTGGGGACTGCCAAAGCCGACGTTCGAGTACCCGTTGTTCAACTCCACCGAGCAGGTGCCTCGCGTGACATGGCGAGAAGCCGCGCTCGCGGCGGTGCCAGTGCCCACGATGAGAATTGCAACACATGCAACAGCGGTTGCGATTTTGGATACGGCGTTGACAGGCATGATCCCCCCGGATGGTTGGGCGGCGTGTGTCCGCCGCGTCGCCAGGGTTTCAGCGCGGGCGTGGGCGCGCAACCTCAGCGCGCGCGCGTGTATGCATGATTCCTTCGGCGGCGGCCGTGGCTGCCAATACGTAGGGCCGCAATGGGACGCGCGGGCCGACGAGCGTCGGCTTGGCCGACACGCTAAGGCCCGACACCCAAGGCCGCCCCGTCAGAGTGAAGCGCGCAGATTCCTTAGTCGCAGGACCGACCGGTACTGCCCAAGGATGTCCATCGACTCAAACAAGGGCGGCGAAACGAGGCGTCCGGTGATGCCCACGCGGAGCGGGCCAAAGGCAAACCGCGGCTTGATGCCCATCTCGTCAACGAGGACGGCGTTCAGTGCCGCCTGCTGCGACTCTGGCGAGAAGTCCGCAAGGCCCTCGAGCACGCCAATCGCCGCGTCGAGGATCTCCGCAGCGTTCTCCGGCAACTTAGCCAGAGCGTCGGGCTCAATGGTCAGCGCCGCGTCCTCAACGAAGAAGAAACCGAGCATGCCTGGCGCCTCGCCAAGAAGGGTCATGCGCGTTTGGACAAGTGGAACGGCGGCCGCAAGAGTCGCCTCTTCGTAGTTGGAGAGACTTGGCACGTCCGTTGCACCGATATGCCCCGACGCGTACAGGTAGGGCAAGAGCCGCTCGGCGAACTCGCCGGTTGTCAGCATACGCATGTGCTCCGCGTTGATCGCCTCTGCCTTCTTGAGGTCAAAGCGCGCGGGATTGGGGTTGACATCCGCGATGTCAAACGCGGCGACGAGCTCCTCGCGCGTAAAAATGTCGCGGTCAGGGCCGATGCTCCAGCCGAGCAGCGACAGGTAGTTCAGCAAGCCCTCTGGGAGGAACCCGCGGTCGCGGTGGTGGAAGAGGTTTGACTCGGGATCGCGCTTCGAAAGCTTCTTGGTCCCCTCCCCCATGACCATCGGCATGTGCGCGTACTCAGGCACAGCGTCGGCCAGTCCCAACTCAACCATTGCTCGCCACAGGACTATCTGACGCGGGGTTGAGCTGAGCAGATCCTCACCGCGCAGCACGTGAGTGATCTTCATGAGCGCGTCGTCTACCGGGTTGACGAGTGTGTAGAGCGGGTCGCCGTTGCCGCGAACGATCACGTAGTCAGGGACAGACCCGGCGGGGAACGTGACCTCGCCGCGGATCAGATCCGTGAAGGTGATGTCCTCGTCCGGCATGCGCATGCGGATGACGGGCGCGCGACCTTCTGCGCGGTACGCCGCCTTCTGCTCCTCGGTGAGGTTACGGTCAAAGCCGTCGTAGCCAAGGGCCTTGTGGCGGCCGGCGGCCTCGTGGCGCGACTCGATCTCCTCCGGAGTAGAGAAGGACTCGTACGCGAAGCCGCCCTCGAAAAGACGCCGAGCAACGTCGAGGTGCAGGTCCCGACGCTGTGACTGGCGATACGGGCCGTAAGGGCCGCCGATGTCCGGACCCTCGTCGTAGTCAATGCCAAGCCAACTCATGGCATCGAGAATCATGTTGTAGGACTCTTCGGAGTCGCGCTCCGCATCCGTGTCCTCGATACGGAACACCAGCTGCCCGCCTAGGTGACGCGCGTAGGCCCAGTTGAAGAGCGCGGTGCGAACCATTCCCACGTGCGGAAGGCCCGTTGGCGATGGGCAGAAGCGGACGCGAACGTTGGACATGAGGCCTTCCTGAAGAGTTGCGCGCTTAGTCGCGGCGAATGACGGGGTTGCGGAGCGTGCCGATGTCTTCGATCTCCACCTCGACGACGTCGCCGTGCTCCATGCGAGTGACACCTGCGGGCGTGCCGGTGATGATCACATCTCCCGGAAGCAGGGTGGTGATCTCGGAGATCATCGCGACGGCGTTTGGAACGTCGACGATCATGTCACGCGAGTTGCCCTGCTGACGCACCTCCCCGTTGATACGGCCAATGATGTCGACATCGTCGTGAGCAAGTTCGGTCTCGATCCACGGCCCGAGTGGAAGCGAGGTGTCGAACGCCTTCGCCCGGAACCACTGGTCCTCCATGCGCTGGAGGTCCCTCGCGGTGACATCGTTCGCGCAGGTATAACCGTAGATGTAGTCCTCGGCGTACTCAGGGCTCACGTTGCGGCACACGCGAGAAATGATGATCGCGAGTTCAGATTCAATCTGCACGTCCTCGGAGTACGAGGGCATGATGATCGGGTCATCAGGGCCGATCACCGCGGTGTTTGGTTTGAGAAAGATAATCGGCACCTCAGACGCCGGACCGCGAGCGGCGACTTCCTTCGCGTGCTCCGCATAGTTCTTACCCAGGCACACGATCTTTGACCGAGGAATCACCGGTGCGAGAAGCCTCACGGCGTCGCTGAGTGGGATTCGTTCGTCAGTCACGGAACCCGGCGTGTACATGGGGTCTCCGGTCAAAACGATGAGCTCTTCAAAGCCTGGATCTCCGTCAACGATGGCGTATCGAGGCTCGTCTCCGGTTGTAAAACGCGCGATTCGCATGTTTCCCAGGGTAGTGCGCGTTGCACGGCGGCGAGGCCGTGGGCGCGGTTACGATGCCGCAATGCGGCGTATTCCGGGGCTGGATCTGGCGCGAGCGCTCGCGATCTACCTGATGCTCGCCGCGCATATCGGGGATTCCGACGCTCGCGACATGGACGGCGACGGCATTCCCCTGCTGGTGCACACCAACGGCATCGCGCCTGCAGTCTTCACCGTGCTGGTGGGGATGACGACGGCAATGATTGCCGCGAGGCCGCCGATTGCGTTTGCCCGCTGGCGCATTGCGGGGCGTGGCCTAGTGCTGATCGCCGTTGGGTACGCGCTTGAGGCCCTGAATACCTCGATCGACATCGTGCTCGCCAACCTTGGTGTCATGTTGTTGCTGTCGATAGTCGCGCTGACGTGGAGCATGCGCACTCTGGCGATCGTGGGTGGCGGGCTCGCCCTCACCGGCTGGTGGATCACGTCATGGCTGCAGGAAGCCGCGACAGGGCTCGGCATCGCCAACGTGCCAGTAATTGAGAAGCTGTGGTCCGTTCACTACCCAGCGATCGCCTGGATGGCCTACATCTTCGTGGGGATGGTGCTCGCCCGTATTGCGCTCAAGGCAACCCGCACGCAGTTCCTAGCCATGGGCGTCGGGCTGGCTTTGATGGTTGTCGCAGTGGCGGTGGGCTTCGCCTTCCGCTCGCAGAACGTGAGCGCAACAGGGATCCGCGAGGAGACCTGGGCAACGCTCGGTGCGCACAGCGACTCCCCCGTCGAGATGACACTCAACATTGGGTTCGCTGTGACGACGATCGCCGCGTGCCTGTGGCTTGCCCCTAAGGCCCAGCGTTGGCTGTGGCCAGTGCTCGCGCTCGGCGCGATGGCCCTGACTGCGTACACGTTGCAAATCATCGCGATTTGGGCGAGCGATAACCGCCTTGTCTACGACCCTCACAATCAGTCTCTTGTGCTCGGGTGTGTGCTGCTTACGGCGCTGGCCGCGGTGTGGCAGCGGCTCGTAGGGGCGGGACCCCTTGAGCGGTTCACCACGTGGTTCTCAACCGCGCTCGCCACCCGCGCCACGGCGCGCTCCAACCCGTAGCATGTCGCTATGCCAACCGCGCGTTCGCAAGAACTCGCCGCAGCGGCCAACGACGGCCTTGCGGCGGTGTTCCGCCGCGCCGACGCTGCACGGGACGCAACCATGGGCACCGCCTACCGGGACCGGCGGGTTGCAGACGTCCTCGCGCACCTGCACGCCTGGCACGTCGTCTTTGACGGCTGGGTCGCGCAGGATCGCTCCGGCTCGGTTCCCGCGTTTCCTGCAGAGGGTTACACATGGGCGGACCTCGACTCGCTCAATGACGCGCTCTACTCGGCGCACAAAGAGCGCCCCTACGACACCATTCGCGCAATGCTCGAGGCCTCCCACCGGAGCATGATCGCGTTGCTATCCACGTTCACTCAAGACGAGTTGACGGAGCCAGATGCATTCCCGTGGCTGCGCGGCCAGGCGCTAGGCGATGTCGCCCATGAATGCCTGGGCGCCCACTACGAGTGGGCGTTGCACACGTTTGATTCCGCCGGGATAGCGTGACGGAGACCTCAACCGCGCGACCCTCGCGAATATCTGGGCTCGACGTTGCGCGCGCTATCGCGCTATTCGGAATGTTCGCCGCGCATATCGCCGCTGTTGGCGAGTACCAAGAGGGGGGTTGGCGCTGGCTGCTCGCGACCCACGGCCGCGCTTCCGCGATCTTCACCGTGCTTGCGGGTGTCTCGATTGCACTCATGCTGTCGCGGTCACGTGGGCTGAATCCCGTGCGTCACACCCGGATCAGGGTGGCCGTCAGAGGCGTCATTCTGATCGCGCTTGGCTGGATCCTGGGTGACTTGGGCACGCCAGTTGACGTCATTCTCGACAACCTCGGAGTGATGTTCTTTCTCGCGCTCATTGCGTTGCGCTGGAAGCCGGTAGTTCTTATCGGGGTTGGCGCAGGCGTGCTGTTGCTTGGGAGGGAACTGCTCGCGCCAGTCGTCGCCGCGATGCCCCAATGGCTCTACGACGCTCCCCTGCTTCACGAACTCTGGGGCATCCATTACCCCGCGCTGATCTGGATCGGCTACGTGCTCATCGGTATGGGAATTGGCAAGCTCGCGCCGTGGCGAGGTGCCGCGCTCGGCTGGCTCGCAGCGTCGGGCATTGCCTTGGCTGCCGTTGCCTACGGCATAGGCGCGTTGCTTCTCACAAACGCAGGCGAGCCCGTGATCTGGGCAAGTATCTGGCCTCCGCCGGACCAGTGGTTTGTGGTTGCCGCGCACAGCTATTCGGCGCCGGAAATGCTTGGCAATGTGGGCGTTGCGATGTTCACCATCGCCGCGTGTTGCCTGCTAGCGAACTGGTTGCCGCGGGTTGTGTGGCCGTTCGCGGCGGCTGGGTCGATGACCCTGACCTTGTACTCCGCTCATATTGTGCTCATCGCGATTGTGGGCAGGGAGATCGTGTACGAACCGTCAAATCTCGCGTGGATCGTGCTGTGCGTGAGCTGCCTGGTGTTCGCGTCGCTGTGGCGATGGCGCCTAGGACAAGGGCCGCTCGAACGGGTCGTCACGAGCGCGTCGAATGGCGTAGCCGCGTTCGACGAGCTCCGTGTCACACCCCGTGCTTAAGGTTGGCGCATGGACGTCACTACCTGGTTAATGGAGAGCGACCCTGCCATTCGCTGGCAGGTCATGCGGGACCTGCTGGGTTCCCCGCCCGACGCTGTGGCTGGCGAACGCTCTCTCGTCGCCACGGAGGGTTGGGGCAAGGCGCTGCTTGATTTGCAGTGGGAAGACGGGTCTTGGGACGGCGGTGCGTGGGGACCCGCAGACTTCTCTGAGGCCGAGTGGCACGAGAGCGGTCAAGCCTGGACGTCCACGATGTGGGTGCTGTCCCTACTTGCTGACCTTGGGGTTGATGCGGAGGATCCCGCGGTTTTGGCGGCAATCGACAAGGTCGCCCAGAACGTTCATTGGGAGTACGCGAATGAGCCGTACTTTGAGGGCGAAGTCGAGGCGTGCATCAACGGCCGCACGGTGCGCGCGGGCGAATACTTTGGGCGCGACATGACGCCGCTTGTCGAGCGACTGCTGAGCGAGCAACTCGAGGACGGCGGGTGGAACTGCGAGGCGCTCAACGGGTCAACGGTTTCGAGCTTTGACTCGACGCTCGGGGTGCTCGAGGGGTTCGTCGAATACACGGCCCAACACGGGCCGGACGCGCGCGTTGACGCCGCGACGGATCGCGCACTCGAGTACCTGTATTCGCGCAACCTGTTCAGGGGGCTGCGGTCCGGGGAAATTGTGCAGGAGTACTACCTCTTCTTCCCCTTCCCCCAGCGTCACCACTACAACGTGCTGCGCATGCTTGATCTCATTCGCGCGTCCGGCAGGGGCCCCGATCCTCGCTGTGCGGAAGCCGTCGAGATCGTTCGCGATCGCCGCGGCGATGACGGGCGTTGGACCCACGAAGGCACCCCAAAGGGCCGCAACTACTTCCCCCTCGAAACCATCGGCGAGCCCGGGCGGTGGATCACGCTCGTGGGGACAAGGGTGCTCAACTGGTGGGACGGTGCGGTTTAGGTCAGAGCGGCATCATCTGAACTGCGTCAATCGATGATCGAGTTGTCGCCACTGTCCGCGAGCGCAGCAAGTCCGTCTCGCATTGCCTGAATCTGCTCGTGCGAGTGGCCTTCCCAGTTCTCGAGCTCGCCGACGACGTGGACCGGCTCGCGGCTGCGGAAGGAACGCGTTGGGTTGCCTGGGAAGCGCTTGTCTGTGAGGTTGGGGTCGTCCTCAAAATCTCCCGTTGGCTCCACAAGGTAAATGCGCCCCGGGCCATCGCCAACTGCAAGTTCCGCTCCCCAAGCGGCGGCGTCGAGGGTCTGCGTGAAGTAGATGTGGCTGAGCGCCTGACCAAAATTGGCGCCGATGCCCGGGGTGAGGAGATCCCCAGGCTCAAGCGCGGCCTTGGTCCCGTGCAGGTACGCGCCGCCTGGATACTCCTCGAACGGAACCGGTGCTGGCATTCGGATCGCCTCCTCCTCCTGAGACAATCATGCGGTGTCAACAACCCTGTCCGCGCGAACTTTGCCACCGCCAGAGTGGCGCGCGCTCGCTGAGGCGCACGAGCGTCGGGCAGATGCGGCGACAGCCGCGCGTCGAGACCGCGCCAGCCGCGGGCAGAGCCACGCAGTTGATGACTTCCTCTACGACTATTACTCAACGCGGCCATCGCTTTTGCGGCGCTGGCACCCTGGCGTGGGTCTCGCGCTCGAGGGTGCGAGCGAGCATGCGACGTGGCGTTGGTACAGCCAACGGCCCGACGGCGCTGTCGAGGTGGACGCGGAGGCCTTCTGGGCCGCGCGAGGCGGCACCGTCGATTTCGTGACCGGGCTGGTGGCCTCAACGCTCTCGCGACGGACCCAGCTGGGCTGCTTTGGGCTTCACGAGTGGGCCATGGTCTATAGCGATCCCGACACCCGGCATGAGCTTCCGCTACGGCTGGGGGCCGACGGCACCGACGCGGTTGTCGAAGCAAACGACCTGGTGTGCACCCACTTTGACGCCTATCGGTTCTTCACCGACAGCGCGTTGTCGCGGAACGCGAGCCCCTTGGCGCGGGAGACTCAGGCCGCGATGGAGCAACCCGGCTGCCTGCACGGCACGATGGATTTGTATAAGTGGTGCGTGAAGCTGACGCCTGCCGTGCCGTCAGAGTTGACTCTTGACTGCTTTGAACTCGCTATTGACGTTCGGCGACTCGACATGGCCGCTTCCCCGTACGACGTCTCGCGCTACGGCCTCGAGGCCGTGCGGATTGAGACACCTGAAGGAAAGAGTGAGTACGCCGCACGCCAGCGAGAGTTCTCGGTTCGCGGCGCGGCGTTGCGACGTCGGCTTCTCGACGCGTGCGAGGCAATCCGCAGCGCTGGGCTCGCGGAACTTGGCGCGCGCTAGGGTTTGATCTGGCGTCACGGGCGCCAATGACACAGGGAGAGTGCATGCCTCGCGCGCTGATCACGGGAATCACAGGTCAAGATGGCCTGTACCTTGCGGAGCTGCTGCTCGCGAAGGGCTACGAGGTGTTTGGCCTGGTACGCGCCCAGGATGACGCTCGTCGCGCGATTGTCGAGCGCGAGGCACCGGGCGTGAGACTGCTCACCGGCGACATTACCGACGTCGCTTCACTGGTCCGCGCCTTCGCCAAGTCGCAGCCGAACGAGGTCTACAACCTCGCGGCGATTTCCAACGTCGCGTACTCATGGGAAAACTCGACGCTCACCGCCGAAGTCTCCGCGATGGGCGTGCTCAATATGCTCGAGGCGACCCGGCTCGAGGCCGGCGATGACCCTGCGCGCATCCGGTTTTATCAGGCCTCGTCCTCAGAGATGTTTGGCAAGGTGCGCGAGACGCCTCAGCGCGAAACGACGCCCGTGTGGCCGCGCTCGCCCTATGGAGTGTCCAAAGTCTTTGGCCACTACATGACGATCAACTACCGCGAGTCGTATGGAATGCACGCCTCGAACGGGATCCTCTTCAACCATGAGTCCCCGCGGCGCGGACCGGAATTCGTGACGCGCAAGATCACCAAGGCCGCGGCGCGCATCAGTCTTGGGCTCCAGCAGGATGTGAGCCTTGGCAACCTCGAGGCGAAGCGGGACTGGGGCTTCGCGGGCGACTACGTCGAGGCGATGTGGCTCATGCTTCAACAGGATGAGGCGGACGACTACGTGATCGCTACTGGCGAGGTGCACTCGATCAGCGATCTACTCGACGTGGCCTTCGCCCGCGTCGGAATCGACGACTGGTCGCCTTACGTGCGCCAGGACCCGCGGTTCTTCCGCCCGGCGGACATTGAGCAGGTCGTCGGCGATGCAACGCTCGCACGCACAAAGCTTGGCTGGGAGCCCAAGGTGGGCTTCACCGAGCTGATCGAGAGCATGGTCGACAACGACCTGCGCATTGAGTCAGCGCAGAAGTAGAGCCACTGCCCCTGCAACGCGATCCAGTCGGCCCGCTCGCGCGCCCACTGCGTTGACGCCTGTCGCACCAAGTGCGGCCAGACGCTTCGACAGCCGTATCCGAAGGCTTCACGACTGCCGCTGAATCGGCGACAGCCGTGCGAGTTGCGTCACGTGGCGAGGATTGAGCTCGTCGAGCGTAGATACGCCGAGGAGCTTCATCGTGCGCACAACATCGCGTTCGAGAATGTCAATGGCCCTGGCCACGCCCTGTTCGCCTCCCGCCATCAGCCCGTACAGGTACGCGCGGCCGATCATTGTGAACCGCGCGCCCAACGCGACCGCTGCGACAACGTCGGCGCCTGACATGATTCCCGTGTCGAGGTGCACCTCCACGTCTTTGCCAACCTCCTTGGCGACGCTCGGCAAAAGGTGAAACGGGATAGGCGCGCGGTCCAGTTGCCTGCCGCCGTGGTTTGACAGCGTTATCGCATCGACTCCCATCCCCGCGAGGCGGCGGGCGTCGTCGAGGGTCTGCACCCCTTTGACCACCAATCGCCCCGCCCATTGCGCGCGTAGCCACGCGAGATCTTCGTACGTCACCGTGGGGTCAAACATCGTGTCGAGTAGTTCGGCAACAGTGCCGTTCCACTCGTTGAGTGCCGCAAACTCAAGCGGTTCCGTGGTGAGGAAGTTGAACCACCACTCCGGGCGCAGTGCCGCGTTGGCAATTGTCCCAAGTGTCAGCGCGGGAGGGATCGAGAATCCGTTGCGAGTGTCGCGCCTGCGGTTGCCCGCAACGGGCACGTCAACGGTGACAAGAAGTGCGTCAAAGCCGGAGGCCTCGGCGCGCGCCACCAGGTCCATTGACCGCTCGCGGTCCTTCCACATGTACAACTGGAACCAGCGGCGCCCATCCGGAGCAGCTTCCGCTACCCGCTCCGGTGACGTTGTGGCCATGGTGGACATCGCGAACGGGATCCCGGCAGCTTGCGCCGCTCGTGCGCCGGCGATCTCGCCCTCGCTGTGCATGAGTCGCGTGAATCCCGTGGGCGCGATGCCGAACGGAAGTGCGCTCGCAGTGCCAAGTACGGTGCACGACGTGTCCACGTGAGATACGTCGCGAAGGATCGACGGGTGGAACTCTATGTCGCGGAACGCCTGACGAGCGCGTTCAAGGCTCAACTCGTCTTCGGCCGCACCGTCAGCGTAGTCAAACGGTCCTCGGGGAGTGCGACGCTTGGCAATGATGCGCAGATCCTCGATCGTGACCGCCCGGCCGAGTCGCCTGGCTCGGGCATTCAGTTGGGGACGTCTAAATCGCAAGAGTGAACCCAATTCACGCGGACGTGGAAAGCGTCTGTGGATTGCGCACCTCCTCCCTGGCCGCACGGACCTCGACCGAGCCTGCCCGCCCGGTCCAGCCTTTCCATGCCGGACACATCATGGGATCACCGAACCGTCACGATGGACGGGGACGGGTGCGCAAGTGGCTTACACCGCCGTCCACCTCGAGCATCGTGCCGGTCGTTGAACCCGCCTCCGGGCTCGCCAAGTACGCAATCGCGTGGGCAACTTCCTGCGGCGTCACGAGTCGTCCCGTCGCCTGACGCGCTTGCAGCGCCTTGAGCTCCGCCTCAGGGTCGTCTGCCTCCGCCAACATCCGCTCAACCCATGCCGTCTGGACCGTCCCCGGACTCACGCAATTGACTCGCACGCCCTCCGCTACGTGGTCGGTAGCCATCGCGTACGTAAGGGCCAGCACGGCGCCCTTTGATGCCGAGTAGAGCGCGCGACGGGGTAGGCCGTTCAGAGCGGCGATCGACGTGACGTTTACGATCGCCGCTGCGCGCGACTGGCGCAAGTACGGAAGAGCCGCTGCGGACACCCGAGCAATTCCAACGACGTTGACATCGAGAACTCTGCGCCACTCGTCATCGTCGTGGTCTTCAACCGTCCCGATCGCACCAATGCCGGCGTTGTTAACGAGGATGTCGAGGCCGCCCATTGTCGCCGCCGCCCGGGCGACTCCGCTTTCCACGGCGGCGCGGTCGGCAACGTCTGCGACTATCGCAAGCACAGCGGGATCCCCGCTAGCCATTGCCCGATCGAGGACCGCCACTTGCGCCCCGCGCTCGATGAACTCGCGCGCAACCGCCTTGCCAATACCTTCGGCCCCGCCAGTGACGATCGCCTTGAGTCCAGCAAGCCCTGTCACGCCGCTGTCAATTCTTGGCGGGAGGCGCCCAAAGCCTCGATTGACAGATCAACGACGTCGCCCTCGCGGAGGTAAGGGTTCCCCGGCAGCCCCAGCGCCACCCCCGCGGGTGTTCCAGTGTTGATGAGGTCGCCGGGGTACAACACCATGAACTGGCTCAAGTACCAGATCAGGTGATGCACTGAGAAGATCATGTTGGCGGTCGATCCTTGCTGCCGAATCTCGCCGTTTACTCGCAACTCCATCGCAAGATTTTGTGGATCCGGGACCTCATCCTTGGTCACCAGCCACGGACCAAGTGGGTTAAAAGTCTCGCAGCTCTTGCCCTTGTCCCACTGGCCACCCCGTTCAAGTTGAAATTCGCGTTCCGAGACGTCGTGCGAGAGCACATAGCCCGCAATATGGTCGTCTGCTGCTTGGGGTGAGTCCAGGTAGCGCGCCACGCGGCCAACGACGACGCCAAGTTCCACTTCCCAATCGGTCTTTGAGGAGCCGCGGGGTATCGCGACGGTGTCGAAGGGGCCGATGACGGTCATCGGATCCTTCATGAAGACGACTGGTTCCGCGGGCACCGCACTGCCCGTCTCGTGGGCATGGTCCCTGTAGTTGAGACCAACACAAACGATTTTGCCGGGCCGGGCCACTGGCGCACCGATTCGCGATTGTGCTTCGTGGGCGAGCTGCGGCAGCGCTCCTGCGGCCAGGGCGTCGCGCGCTCGGGCGGCGCCACCCTCCGCGAGAAAAGTCGCGTCGATATCGGTCGCAATTCCGCGCAGATCAAACCACTCGTTGTCACTCTCAACAGCTGGAATCTCAGATCCCTGCGCGCCAAACCTTGCAAACTTCATCGTTCGCCTCTCTGATCCAGCGGGCCGGCGCCGTGCGGGGTCGTCACCGCGCGCGCCTTTCCCCCTATTCTGCACAAAACATCATATGAATATGATGTCACCTGCCGGTTGCGCTCCGAAACGGGCACCAATGAGCGCGACCGATCCGATGTCTTGTCTCGGTCCTGTGGGCGGCGAGGCCGATTGGCGCTTACTGTTGGCGCTGACTAAGGGCGTTGCAGCTCGATCCAGATCGCCTTCTCGCGCGTCCATTGCTCGAAGGCGCGCAGCGACTTCTCCGCACCGCCAAATCCGGACTGCTTCCAACCGCCGAACGGCGAGCTCAGGTCGCCCTCTGAGTAGTTGCCCACGGACACGACTCCGGCTTGGACTGCGCGCGCAGTCGCGAGCGCGTCGTCGATGTTCTTGGTGTAGACGGAGGCGGCGAGCCCGTAGTCGATCGCGTTGGCGATCGCGATGGCCTCTTCGCGGGTGGAGAACTTCTGCACGATCGTCACCGGGCCAAAGAGCTCGGTCGTGAGAATCGGGTCGCCCTCCGGGATGTCCGTAAGGACGGTGGGAGCGATGTAGCGGCCACCGGGATCGACCTCGACCTCGTGACCGCCCGCAGCGACCACCGCTCCAGCGTCGATCGCATGCGTGACGGCCGCCATGATGCGATCCGCTGCAGCGGTGTTGATGATCGGTCCGATCTGCGTTGCCGGGTCCGCCGGCGAGCCGACGACGAGCGCCGACGCCGCAGCCACAAGGCGTGACACAACCTCGTCGTGGATGGACTCGTGCACGAGGATCCGCGACCCAGCCGTGCAGTTCTGCCCCTGCGTCGTGAATGCCGCAGTGATGAGCCCCTCGATGAGCGTGTCGCCAAACTCGAGTCCGTCCGCGAACACGATTTGCGGGCTCTTGCCGCCCATCTCGAGGCTCACGCGCTTGAGGTTGGAGTCCGCAGCTGCCTTGAGGATCGAACGCCCGGTAGCCGTCGAGCCCGTAAATGACAGCGCGCCGATGACTGGATCGGACGCCAACGCTGCCCCCGTAATGGGGCCGGTACCAGGCAGTACGCGCAACACCCCTGCCGGAATGCCCGCCTCGACCGCTAGCTCGGCGACGTGCAGCGCGGACCTGGGCGTAGCGTCGGCCGGCTTGAGGACCAAGCAATTGCCCGACGCTAGGGCCGGGCCGATCTTCCACGCCGCCATAGCGAGCGGATAGTTCCACGGCAGGATCGCGGCGACGACTCCGAAGGGCTCACGCTGCGTAAAGGCGAGGACATTTCCGGGAGCGGGCGCGACGGCGCCGTACAGCTTGTCGGCCGCCTCAGCGAAGTAGCGGATGGATTCAATGGCGCCGGGGATGTCCCCCTCGAGGCACTCGGTGATGGGCTTGCCTGCGTCCTCGGAATCGAGACGCGCGAGAAGGCCAGCGTCTCGCTCCATCAGGTCCGCGAGGCGCAATAGCGCGGCCGCGCGCTCGCGTGGCGCGAGCCCGGACCAGACGCCGGAGTCAAAGACGCACTGCGCGTCGGCCGTTTGCGCGGCGACCTCGTCAGCCGAAGTGATGGGCACGGCGGCAAGAACGGTGCCGTCTGCTGGGTTGACGATGTCGAGGAATGCGGAGTCCGCTAGCGCGTTGTCGGGGACTGCGGTGTCACTGCTCACGCGAGAACCTTAACTCTGCGCCGGACTTCAAACCGCCTTGAGCACACCCTGGTTCGCGAGCGCGTCTGCCCGCTCGTTTCCGGGATCACCGGCGTGCCCCTTGACCCACACCCACTGGATATCGTGGCGAGCCATCTGCGTGTCGAGCTCTTGCCACAGCTCCACGTTCTTGACGTCTTTCTTGTCTCCCGTGCGCCAGCCGTTGCGCTTCCACCCATGGATCCACTTTGTGGCGCCGTTCATCACGTACGTGGAATCCACGTGGAGGGTGACCGCGCAGGGCTTGGTCAGTGCGCGCAGGCCCTCGATGACCGCGGTGAGTTCCATGCGGTTGTTGGTGGTGAGCTTCTCTCCGCCACACAGTTCCCGCTCGTGCTCGCCAAAGCGCATCCACGTTCCCCAGCCGCCAACGCCGGGGTTTCCCTTGCACGCGCCGTCGGTCCACATCTCGACGGTGGGTTTGGGTTCGGAAGCGTCGGGCACAGCGACACTGTAGGCCAGAATGGAGGCATGTCGAGGAAGCACGAGGCCGGTGGCAACACGCCTGCTATCCACGCGCTGATCGAGGCCGGCATTGCGCACACGCTCCACCCGTACGAGCACGACCCCTCGTCGGACCTCGGCTACGGCCTCGAGGCGGCCGCAGCGATCGGCGTCGAGGCGGACCAGGTCTTCAAAACGCTGTGCGCGTACGTCGACGGCCACCTGAGCGTGGGGATCGTGCCCGTGAGCGGCATGCTCGACCTCAAGGGCCTCGCCCATGCATTGGGCGGCAAAAAGGCAGAAATGGCCCCCGCGGCGGATGCCGAGCGGTCCTCTGGCTACGTCGTTGGCGGCATCTCCCCCATCGGCCAGCGTCGCGCGCTGCCGACCGTCCTTGACGAGACAGCAGAGCTCTACGACGTCGTCTACATCAGCGGCGGCCACCGGGGTCTAGACATCGGCCTCGCGCCAGCGGACCTGGTGCGCGTGACGAGCGCGGTCGTTGCACCGATTGCCAAGGACGCCTGATGGAGGCCGCGATCCCCGGCTGGGATTTTGCCGCCCGCCTCACCGAGGCGAAGGCACGCATTCACACAGCTGAGGCCGTGTGCGGCAGGGCAGGCGCTGGGGTTCGTCTGCTCGTCGCAACGAAGGCGTGGGGGCCCGACGCTGCGGTCGCCGTTGTGCGGGCCGGTGGAGTACTCGTTGGCGAGAGCCGGATGCAGGAGCTCGAGGCCAAGGGTCCAGAACTCGCCGCGGCCGGAGCGCGGATTCACGTGATAGGCCAGCTGCAGCGCAACAAGGCGGCGACCGCGGTGCGGTTCGCACAGTGCGTGCAGACGGTCGACTCGCTCGCCCTCGCCGAGCGCCTCTCACGGCTGTGCGTGGAGGCTGGCCGCGAACTCGACGTCATGATCCAGGTGAACGTCTCCGGCGAGGAAACCAAAGCGGGAGTGAAGCCCTCGGACGCGCTGGCCCTAGCGTCGGGCGTGCAGGCTTTACCAGGGCTTACGGTGACGGGCTTCATGACGATTGGCCTCAACTCTCGTGAGGAAGGGCCGGTTCGTGAGGGTTACGCGCAGTTGCGCGCGCTGCGCGACGACGCCCTCATTCGCGCCGAGCGCGGCTCCGTGCCGCTCGCGAGTGCGTGGGAGTTGTCGATGGGGATGTCGAACGACCTCGAATGGGCAATAGCCGAGGGCGCGACGATCGTGCGGGTCGGCACCGCGGTCATGGGACGGCGCGCGTAGGTAGTTGTCAAGTTCGCTTGACAACGATCGGAGTGTCAAGCATCCTTGTCATGTCAAGGTCGCTTTACACAACTTCAGGAGTACATCATGACCCCCAAGACCCGCATGCTCACGCTCGCCTTCTCCCTCGCGACGCTTGCGTGGCTCGTGCCGCACGCCGGCGCCAACGGCTCCATGTCGCAACCGAGCACCTACCTCGGCATGCTGGTCGGTGGGCTCATCGTCGGCGCCGCGTGGATCATCGGCCACCGCCGCGCTGACTCGAACGCCGACGCGTAAGCCCTTCCATGCTCAACGACGTACGACAACTGCGCGAGACTCGCGGACTGTCTCAGGCGGCCCTCGGCGAGGCGCTCTCCGTATCGCGCCAGACCATCAACTCGATCGAGACCGGCAAGTACGACCCGTCACTGCCACTCGCCATCGCAATAGCCCGCCTTTTTGACACCACCATCGAGGAGATCTTTCATGTCGAGTAAGCCAGTCACCCCCATGCGCGCCGCAATTGGCCTGTTTGCGGGCGTCACCGCGACTGCGGTGCTCGTCGCGCTTGCCTTGTCAACGGACCATGCCTCGTTTGCGAAGGGCCTCGCCATCGGCGGCGGCGTCGCGATTGTCGCGTTGGCGGTCCTGTTTTGGCGCGGAGCTCGCGGCGGGGCAGCGGCACGAATTGCGAGCGGAAACGCGGATGAACGGGAGCAGCACATCGCCCGCGAGGCACTCGCTGATACGGGCGCCGCGATGTTCCTCAGCGCCCTCGTCATGACGATCGCCACGCTGTGGGACGTGGAGGCGATTGCGGTAGGCGGCATCGTTCTGTGGACGGGCGTCATCACGTTTGTCACGAGCGTCGCGGTGCGCTCTCGTAGGGGCTAATGTGCGGTCGCGAGTGCGCACGAGAACTGCGGGCAAGCTGTCAAGTGCCGCGCTCGGCCGCCGAACCCGAGGTGGTGCGAGGCCAAATAGGGCATGAGCTTCCTAAAACCCCATGAAGTAGTCCAGAAAGCGGACCTGAGTTGCCTAAACCGCGGTGGGGGTGGTGCGCGGCGGACTGGGAACCGTGAGGTGGGCGTTCGTGTCGAAATTGTGGCGCTCCGTTCGTAGAGTCAAGTAAGGAGGCATCATGACCAACTACCTGCTCTCGATGTACTACCCGATGGACCCCGGCGCCGTTCCGGACAATATCGACGAAATCATGGCTCGCGTTGGCGCGCTCACCGACCGCATGCGCACGGAAAAGGCGCTCGTGTGGACGGGAGGGATGGAGCCGACGGCGCGAGTCGTCACCGCCGGCGAGACGCCGCTCGTGACCGAAGGCCCCTATCTCGAGACTCGCGAGGCGATGGGCGGATTCTGGATCATCCGTGCGGATGGCGATGAGGCCGCGAACGACTGGGCAGCGCAGGCGAGTGAGGCGACGGGCTTGCCCATCGAGGTGCGCACGTTCCAGATGTAGCCCGCAACTCAAGCGAGTGAGGCGACGGGCTTGCCCATCGAGGTGCGCACCTTCCAGAGGTAGTTGGCTCGGCGGCCCCACCAATGTTCGTTGCGCCGAAGACAGGCTTGCCTTGCTAGCCACGGTCCGCCGGCCTTCTTAGTCTTGGCACATGCACGCACCTGATCACGACTGGGGCGGCCCCGACGAAGACAAGGTCTCCGGCCGCCTCAATTGGCTGCGCGCAGGAGTTCTTGGCGCCAATGACGGCATCGTTTCCGTGGCCGCCCTGCTCATCGGTGTTGCCGCGGCCGATCCCACTCGCGGTGCGCTCGTGACCGCGGGAGTCGCGGGCATCGCGGCCGGCGCGCTGTCCATGGGAATCGGCGAGTACGTCTCGGTGTCCTCGCAACGAGACGCCGAGAGGGCGCAGCTCGCCCGCGAGGCCAAGTGGCAAGAAGACCGGCCGGACTGGGAACTTGAGCAGCTCGTGCGCCTCAACATGGAGACCGGGATGTCCGAGGAGACCGCGCGACAAGCGGCGACCGAGCAGCACGACCACGATCCCCTGGCAATTCACGCGAAGATGCACCTTGGCATCGATCCCGAAGAACTCGTGAATCCCTGGTCTGCCGGCATCGCGAGCTTTGTCGCCTTCACCTGTGGCGGTCTGTTCCCCCTGCTCACGATGCTGCTCGTCCCCGAAGGCGCACGGATCGTCGCGACCTTTGCGATCGTGCTCGTGGCGCTTGCTGTCACCGGCTTTGTCTCCGCACGCCTTGGGCATGCAAAGCGTCGCATCGGCGTGGCCCGCAACCTCCTTGGCGGCACCCTCGCGATGCTCATTACCTACGGCATCGGCACGCTCGTGGGCACGGCGATCTAGGCCCGGCGCAACGCGACCAAACCGGCTACTTCGCAGTAATTGCCACCGTGTTTGAAATGTAGCCGGACGCCGTGACGCGGTACTTCCCTGACGACGGCACCTTCAGCGTTGTCTTCTGGACCGTGTTGCCAACGACAAAGGTCTTCACACGAACCCACTTGCTGCCGCTCAAACGCTCAAGGTATGCGTAGTACGGCGGGGCGAGGCGTTGCGTGAGGGTGAAGGTCACGGTGGTGTTCTTCTTGACCGACTTTGGCGCACTGAGTGTGAGGCGCTTGAGGTAGGTCACCGAGAACGTCGACGAGTAGACGGTCGCCCCTCCCGTCGGTGTAATCACGACGCGGTATGGAGTGGTGGCCCATGGCTTGAAGGCCATCGTGGCCCGCCCATGCGAGAGCGGCTGTGTCGAGACGGTAGTCCACACACCTGTCGACTTCTTGTACTGCAGGCTCGCAGTGCCCGTGGTTCGGTATTCGCCGTAGGCCACGGAAACGCTGAAGGAGTTGCCCTGAAGCACGCTCGTGGGCTTCGAAGTGATCGTCGCCTTGGGGACGCTGACGTTAAAGATCGCCTCGGCGCTTGCGCCCACTGGCCGCGCACAATCCGAGTCCTTGCAGATGGCCATGCGCACTGTCTTCCAGCGGCTCGCCGCCGGCGAGAACTCAACGTTGCCTTCAGAGTCGAACGCGCCGGAGCCAAGTTTGATCCAGTCGCCGGACGACTTGTACTGAAGTTCCGCTGTGTATGCGCCCAGATTGAGCGCCGTGTCGACGTGCCCCGAAACGGTCGCCTGTTGACCTGACGCAACCACGTCCGGCAACGTCAATGGTGCGATTGCCAACGCCGACCAGTTCAGCCGGCACGTCTGTACTTGTGCGCCTACGGTTACGGAGACCACGATGACATCGGTAATTTGCGCGTGCGAAATCACATCTTCTGCGACGTAGTGGAGGGCCTCGCCCGCATTCACCTCGTCGAAATAGTCAACGTCGCCAGACCGGCGAATCTGGATCTGCACCGGCGTGGTGGCGCCGTCCGCGAGCCCTTCAACGGCGAGGTCGACGGTGACGTCGTAGTTGGGGCCGCTGGGGGCCGCACACGTGAGCTGCGAAGCCACCGGCTCCGCTGAACTTGGCGCGGCCACCATCACGGTTGCCGCCACTGCGGCCAATGTCACTGACGCAACGGAACGCCACATCGCGCTCACTCCCCTTCATGGCGGGGAACTCCCACCCCCAGTGGTCCAGAGCCTAGCGAGGCTACGGATTGGGCGCCACAACCAATTTCACGAGCCCGTAGTACAGGGCGTCTGTGAGCGCTTCCCATGCCGCCTCGATGATGTTGGGCCCAACCCCAACAGTGCGCCACGACAGCCCCGTTTCGGAGTCGACGGTGGTGATCAGCACCCGCGTCACCGCATCGGTTCCGTGGGAGGCGTCCATGATCCGCACCTTGAAGTCCACGAGTTCAAACCGTGAGATCTCCGGGTACACAGAGGCGAGTGCCGAACGAAGCGCGTGGTCCAGAGCGTTGACTGGGCCGTTGCCCTCGCCAACGGTGATGACGCGGTCCCCCCCACCCGCGTGGAGCTTGATGACGGACTCCGCGTCAGCGTCGCGGGGGTTGCCCGGTGCCGAGGACACGCGGACTCTCCATGACTCGACCTCCCAGAAGTTGGGCAGTTCACCAAGTTCCGCGCGGAGCAGCAACTCGAATGAAGCATCCGCTGCGTCATAGGTGTACCCGGCGGCCTCCGCATTCTTGACGCGGTCGGTGACGCGAGCGAGTAGGTCTGACTGCCCGCTAAGGTCAAACCCGAGTTCGCGGCCCTTCAGTTCGATCGAGGCGCGGCCAGCCATCTCGGAGACCAGCATGCGCATGTCATTGCCTACGAGCTCCGGTTGGGTGTGCTGGTAGAGGTCGGGATCCACCTTGATGGCCGACGCATGGAGGCCCGCCTTGTGAGCGAACGCGGACGCGCCAACGTAGGGCTGGCGAGCGAACGGCGCGATATTCGTGATCTCCGAGATCGCGTGGGCGATTCGAGTCGACTCCGCGAGTCCGGTGCCCTTCAGAGCGATCGCGCCCCGCTTGAGCTCAAGGTTCGCGGCCACAGCGATAACGTCCGTGTTTCCCGTGCGCTCGCCGTAGCCATTGACGCACCCCTGAACGTGACGTGCACCAGCCGCAACGGCGGCCATTGAGTTAGCAACCGCGCAACCAGAGTCGTTGTGCGCGTGCATGCCAAGAACGGCGTTCGTGCGAGAGGCGACGGCAGCGACTACCCCAGCAACGTCGTCGGGCAGCATGCCGCCGTTCGTGTCGCACAAGCAGAGCGTGGACGCGCCGCCGGCCTCCGCGGCCAGGAGCGCACGCACCGCGTACTCGGCATCAAAGCGATAGCCGTCAAAGAAGTGCTCTGCGTCGAGGATGACGCGGCGTCCCTCGCCAACGAGGAAGGCGACGGTCTCCTCGATCATCGCGAGGTTTTCGTCACCACTCACCCGTAGCGCGCGCTCAGCATGACGGATGTCGGTCTTAGCGACGAGCGTGATGATTGGCGCCTCGGAGTCAACGAGGGCGCGCACCTGCGGGTCTGCAGCGGCCGTAGACCCCGCGCGGCGCGTCATGCCAAAGGCGGCAAACTGCGCGTTGGTGAAGCTGAGTTCCTTGTTCACCAGCGCAAAGAACTCGGTGTCCTTGGGCACGGCGCCGGGCCAGCCGCCCTCGATGATGCCCACACCGAGTTCGTCGAGCAGCGGAGCAATAGCCATCTTGTCCGCAACAGAGAGGTTCATGCCCTCTTGCTGCGCGCCGTCGCGCAACGTGGTGTCGTAGACCTCAACAGTGAGATCCGTCATCTTTAGCTCCTCTACTCGGTGCCCGCGGCCATCGTCCCAACAAAAAAGCCCCCCAGGGTGCGGGAGGCTGCGCGTCGGGGGTGTGGCCGACGCGCTACGGAATGATGATCGCGGTAAACATCAAGGTCATTCTGGCACACCTCACATGCCCGACGCTTCCCTCGGTTTTGTACGCAGTGGCGCCGCGATCTTTGGCAAGTCGCGCAGCTCGCCAGAGGCGACGGCCATCGTGAGGTCGAAGGCCTCATCTTGCGTAATAGCGACCCTAGCGTCGTTGAATCCGACAAAGACGACGCAGGCGATCCACCCAAGTCTCTTGTTCCCGTCGAAGAGCGCGTGGTTGCACACGATCGAGTGCATGAGTGCCGCCGCCTTCAGTTCGAGAGACGGATACGCATCTTGGCCCATGAGCGTGGTCGCGGGGCGCGCAACTGCAGACTCCAGCAGTCCGACATCACGCACAGGCCCCAAACCAGCAACGTTGACGATGTGGAGCAGTTCTTCAAGTTCCAGGTACTGCGTCACGGACTCTTACACCGTACCGAGACGATGCAGGGTGTCAGACCACTCCGCGAGTGCCTCGGTCGTCAGGTTTTCAATCGTTGCCGAGCGTTGCGCGCGTTGTGCGCGTTCGAGTACCGCGCGCCGCACTACCTCTTGGCGCGAGAGCCCCTCGGCCGACGTGAGCGCGTCGAGCGCCGCCTCGAGCTCCGAGTCGGTTCGCAGTGTCATAGCCATGCCACGATGATACCGCTGTGGTATCACGGTGACCAGACCCAACATGTGTGTGGCACCACCACATTTAGGCACCACCACGTTGAGGCACCGTCAGGCACACGACGAGGGCGAGCTGACGTGGGAGGACTGAGCCTTCACCATTCACCCTGCCGCTCACGGGCCGCCGGTGAGACAATCGCCTCAGGTGGGAGGCGATGGCGTGAGCACCTGGACGGAGACGCTCGATGCGCTCGTGCGCGAACGCGGCAGCGCGCTCTATGGCTACGCGTTCGTGGCCACGGGCGATCGCGCTGCGGCGAGCAATTTGCTGCGTCACGCACTCTCGCGCTCGTTCCGGCACGCTCCCAACAACATGCCCGTGGACGCCGCACACGCCTACGTAAAGCGAGAGATGCAAAGCGCGGTTTTTGCTGGGCGCGAGTTCCGCGATCGACGACCGCTAGGGAACGCTAGCTCGGCGGCGACCTCAAGCAACGCAGTTCACGACGCGATCGTTGCCTTGCCAGCGCGCGAACGCATCTGCGTCATCATGCGGGTCGTCGACGGGCTGAGTTCAAACCAGATCGCGCTCGAACTCGACCTCGATCCGGCCACGATTCGCGCATGTGTTGCGGCGGGAGTCGAGCAGCTCGCTCACACCCACGCGCACCTTGGCTTCGCCCCTGAGGACCTCGACGGCGGCCGCGACGAAGAAGTGTTTGTCGTGGATGCCCGGAGGCGCGGACGATGACCACCGATGTGCGTGAGTCGCTCGCAGAGGTCGCGACCTCGGCGAGGGCTGACTTCGAGCACTCGGATCCCGCAGACCTCACCGTTCCTGTCATGCGCTACGTCAGGCGGTATCGAGCGACTCGTTTTGCCGCGAGTGCGCTGGGTGTGGTGCTCGTGGTCTCCGGTGCCTTGCTTGGCGCTGATGCACTGACGTCGGTGCGTGAATCCGCGATCGAACCTGACGAACCGGTGGCAACACCTGTCGGCATGAGTGAAGACGAAGCGACCACACCGTGGTCAACTCTCGCGCTTGCTGCGGTAACTGAGCCCCGCGCCTATGGAGAGAAGCGAATTGACTCCGCCGCTGGCATGATTTGCCACCACTCCGACCCTGCTGATGATCCTCGCGTCGCGATCGAGAACCAGAGCGACCCGCTGGGGTCCGAGCTCGTGGTGACAGCACAATGCGCGCCTGTGTGGTTCAAGAACGGCCCAATCACGAGCGACCGCAACGCGACCTCGGCGATCACACAGACCCCTGCAAGCGTCAGCTCGGCAACGGTGATCGGCAACCTCTCCGATCGTCCGCTCGCGATTGACGGAGAGTCGATCTTTATGTGGATCGAATTGGCTCCCGGCGATTTCGCGGCGGACGCACCTACCGCGTACCCACACGCGCTCGTGGGTGGGTCAATGTGGGATGAACAGGGCAATATCTCGGCGTTGCTCGGCTCTGACTCACACCCGACTCGAATCATCCCTGGTCAGTACCTCGTCGCATCAGGCCTCGCGACCGAACTCGATGGCAGGGGTCCGCTTGATGACCTCGTCGCGTCCGGAGCCAACTTCACCGTAACTTTCTGGGCCCGCATCCACGAAGACAGCCCCCATAACGGTTCCTCCTACCTTGTGCGCCTGGGCGAGGAACACATCTACGGCGGCCTCCGGAGCTAGCCGATTGGGCCCCCACACTTGTGGCGTTCGGTGCGTCTTTACCGGTGAGACAATCTGCGGCATCGAAAGGTAGGGCACGTGACCGGGTGGGCTGAGACGCTGGACACGCTGGTCCGCGAGCGCGGTGGCGCGCTCTACGGCTATGCGTTTCTTTTGACTGGTGATCACCATGCGGCCGACGACCTGCTGCAAGACTCCCTGGTCCGCGCCTTTCGCAGGTCCCGGGGCAACATGCCGCTGGACGCGGCCCACGCCTATGTGAAGCGCGCCATGCAGACTGCCCTGATCGACGGGCATCGACGCGCGAGTGCACGACCCAAGCGCGACTATCGCGGGGCCGATCGCACCACGCCAGACCCAACAACAGCGTCGGACACCCGCAATGCCCTTCACGCGGCCGTCCTTTCGCTGCCCCCGCGCGAGCGCACCTGCGTGGTCATGCGGTACTTCGACGGGCTTAATGCGACACAGATCGCGAATGAACTTGGCCTGGCCCCTGGGACCGTGCGGCGCTACCTAGCGGACGGCGTCACCACGTTGGGGCGCACACACGGCGACTTTGGGCTTGAGCGCGACGACTTGGAAATTGACGACACGGATGTCACCTTCGTGGTGCACAGCAAGGAGGCGGGACGATGACCACCGAGCTTCACGACGCACTCGCGCAGGCGGCGGACGCAGGCCGCGCACGGTTCGACTCCCGCGACGCGGCCGAGGTCATCACCCCTGCTACCCGACGCGTTTCCCGCCACCGCACGGCCGTCAGGTATGGCAGCGGGTTGGCATCGGTGGTTGTCATCGGCGCATTGTTGTGGGGCGTTGACGCAATGGGTGCGACACGCGTGGAAACTGTCGATCCCGCAGTGCCGACGCTCGCGCCCGGTGACGCTCTTGGCGCCGAGACCCTGCTTGCGGGCACCACCGACAGGCGACGCGACGAGTCCAGCTCTGCAATGGCGGCCCTCCGCTGCGACATGGGCGAGGACAACCCACACCTCAACGTGCCAACGACCCCTGGGAATGCGTACGTGATAGCTGACTGCGCGCCGGTGTGGGCGCCCCCAGAGCTCAGCCTCGCGTCCAACGACGGGACGCTCTTGTCTGACCCAAGCGCCGGTACGATCACCTACGACTGGGTGTTGCGCAACAACGGCGCCGAGCCAGTGCTCGTGGATCGCGACGGGATCGTGGCGGTCCTCACCACGGAGAGCACCGTCGAGGCCGAGGAAGTCGCGGTCAACGCGATGAGCCTGCAGGCGACAACCACGTGGACCTTGGACGGCGCGCAGGCGACCGTGGTGTCGTCCGCGAGTGACGTCGTCGCACTGCAACCAGGGGCTGTACTCACGGGTACGAAAACGTGGGAATCAAGCGAGGAGGGCGACCTGATCGCTCGCGTGGTGGCGGGCCAAGAAAAGGTCGTCGCCGAACTCCAAGTGCGCATCGCCCCGAGCGGAGAGGCCTCCGGCACGGAGTTCATCGCGCTCACGGACTCGGGCGTGACCGTGAGGTTCACTGGGGAAGACGACTCTCCCGTCGACGTCTGGACCCCCCAAGACCTAGAGGCGATCGCCGAGCCGAGAGCTCAAGGCGAGACTCGCAATGACGCAACCGCGGGCATGGTTTGCGAATTTGCTGACCCGGAAACCGACCCCAGAATGCTTGCCGAGCAAGGGAAGAACGACGTTGTCCGGGCCACGGAGGCATGGGTCGGATGCGACCCCGTCTGGTTTGTTGGCGGGCCGGTGACATCGACTGTCAACGCACAGGCGACGATCACCGGCACAGGAGTGCGGATCGCGTCCAAGTTCCGCCACGATGACGACCGACCCTTGAGCATCGACTATCAGTCTGCGTTCGCTTGGCTCGAGACAAATCCGAGCGTTGCCTCCGAGCACCCGCACGTGTACTCCCAGACTGCCATCGACACCTCCATGTGGACGCAGGATGGCAAGGTCATGGTGGAACTTGGACCCGACACGTCCTACACGACGACCGTGAACGGCACCACCGACGAGATCAGTATCTCCGAGGTATCCGAAGACGGAACGCTCCAGACCGCACTCGCGACCCCAGGCGAGTACACCCTCAGTTTTTGGGGGCGAATCCACGATGACAACCCCGCCTGGAAGAAGACGTACATGATCCAACTGGGCGAATCCACGACGTTCTCCCGCGTGGGAGGTTGAGAACTCTTCCGTGTGGAGTGTGAGTAACCCGACGCTCGTGCGCCTTGCGACCCCTTCACGGAGCGAGGTAGCCGCCTTACGCTGACAAGGAGGCGAATCCTGTCAGCGAGGGGTTGAGGGCGCTATGAGGGAACGACTGGCTCTGTTCCGCACCGAGAATGCGCTTCAGCGCGCCGAAACCCGGGGCCTCGCATGAGCCCTCAACTCAAGCGCGTCACCATCTTTGACACGGATGCGGCCCTTGCCAACAATCTGGCCATGCTGCTTCACGACGAAGGTTTTGAAGCTCGCGCCACCGCTGACCCCGACGAGTTCGTCGAGTGGGCAACGTCGTGGCTTCCTGCGCTCGCGTTCGTAGACATCGTCGCGAGCACCCCCGCAGCCATCTCCGTCCTTGATCGGCTCGCCAGCGCAAAGTCGCGCACTGGCATCGTGCTTATGAGCGGGGCCAACCGCGGTGGAATCAGAACCGCACGAGAGTTTGGGGCATCGCGAGGGCTTGTCCACGCGGGACTGCTGCGAAAACCATTCACGCGTAGCCATGTGCTTGTGGCGTTGGCGCGCAACCCCCACGTTCTTGAGTCTGTGGAGCGAGTGGCGGATCCCCTCGTGGGCTGGACGCATGAGCAACTGGGCGAGGCGCTCAATCGCGCGATCAGCCACAACGAACTTCGCGTCGTGTACCAGCCGCAGGTTTCGATCAGGAGCGGCGAGGTAGTGGGGTTTGAGGCCCTCGCGCGGTGGGACCACCCCACTCTTGGCCAGATCCCGCCGAGCACGTTCATTCCGTACGCGGCGGAGCAGGGCCTAATGCGTCCCATTACCCAAACGGTCACCGCGAGCGCCCTCGCGTGGCTTGGAACGCTGCGGTCAACGTCGAGTGAGCGCATCGCCATCAATCTCTCCGCCGCGGAACTTCACGACGGCGAGCAGTTGCGGCAACTCAGGACGGACTGCGCGCGCTTTGGTGTGGCGCCCGAACGCGTTGCTATCGAAGTGAGCCACACATCGGCACTCGAGGACAACGCCTCAACCGCCGCTGCCCTCCGCGGTCTGGATGGCGACGGCTTCTACCTGGTAGTTGATGACTTTGGCACGGGCTACTCGACGGCGGCGAGGCTTGCGTCATTGCCCTTCAGCGCGGTAAAGCTTGACACCCGATTTGTGCGCAAGTGCCAGCGTTCGGACTCCGCAAGCGCCCTCGTTGAGGCGCTCGTGTACACCGCTCGGGATCTCGACATCGATTGCATTGCCGAGGGCGTGGAGAACCAGCACATCATGGACAAGCTCGCGAATTGGGGCTGCGACCTGGCGCAGGGCTACTACATTGCCAGGCCGATGCCCGCGGACGAACTCGACAGCTGGATGGCCACCGCGTAGTTGGATGGCCACGGCGTAGTTGGATGGCCACCGCCCCACCGGCGTCCTCGACGCCTGGTGCTAGAGCTCTTTCAAGTGCGATCGCAGCTGCCGCCACTCCGGGAGGTAGCGCTCCATCACCGCCTTGAACTCTGGGCCGTGGTTGGGTGCGAACAGGTGGGCGAGCTCGTGGACCACGACGTACTCGAGGAGCTCATCCGAATACATCGCGAGCTGCAGTGAGAGCGTAATGTGCCGCTTTTGCACCTGACACGTTCCCCACCGGCTCGTCATGATGCGCACCCCAAATGTTGGGGGTTCGAGGCCCATGCGCTCGGACCAGTATGCGAAGAGCGGCGCCGCTCGCTCCTTGAGGGCCACCCGCAAGCGATTCGCCTCAGGCCCCGGCTCAATCCGTGGTGGAGCCTCTGCAATGCGGTCCTGCATCTTGCGAATCCAGTCTTGGCGCGCGCTCACGAAGTCGCGGATCGCGGATTCTGGCACGCCGTGTGGTGCGCTGACCAGCACCGCGCCGTCCGGAGCGGTGACACGAATGCGCGTGTTCTTCATGCGCTTTCGCGTCAGCGTGTACTCCGGAACCGTCATGCGAAAAGATTACGTGGCCGCACTGACACGGCAGTGCTTCGCAATGCTCACCCAACCCAATTCAGCTACGGTGCGTATTGACTGATATGAAGCGATTGGCCCACCGATGAGCGAGTGGTCTCGCACCCTCGACACCCTGTTGCGCGAGCGCGGACCGGCACTGTTCGGCTACGCGTACGTGCTGACAGGCTCCGTACCCAACGCCGAGGATTTGTTGCAAGACGCGCTCGTCCGTACGTTCCGCTCGGGACGCGGCTCACGCGGCATCGACTCGGCGCATGCATACGTCAAGAGGGCGATTACCAGCGCCTTCATTGATTCCGGCCGACGCGCGGCGGCCCGCCCACGAACCGTCAGCGATGCGGTGCTTGAGGGAGCGACGGCGCCAAGCCAAGCCACCACGCCCGACCATGCCCCCGCGTCGGACACTGCAACAGATCTGCAAGCCGCGCTACTGACCTTGCCGCCCCGCGAACGCGCGTGCGTCGTTCTTCACTATCTAGAAGACCTGCCCGTGGCGAGAATTGCCGACGAACTTGGCCTCGCCGTCGGGACCGTGAAGCGCTACCTGGCCGACGGCGTCGGGCGGCTGCGCGAGCAGAACCTTGCCGTAGATCTGAGCCCAACCCCCACCATCCCCGTCACAGAAGGGCGGCAGCGATGAACTCTGCACACGACCTCATGGAACAACTGCGAGTTGAAGGTGCCTCGCGCTACGCGGGCACGGCTTTGGCCGCCGACCACTCGGGCGTGACGCGCCGGGTGCGGCGAGGGCGGGCAGTACGGACCTCCGCGCTTTCCGTCGCTGGCGTGGTCGCAGCGGGAGCCGCTGTCTTTGGTGCGAGCCAAATACTTGGCAGCGTCGCGGAACCGATCGCCACGCCCACTGCGCCCTCGGGCCCAACGTCCGCGCCGTCGGTCTCAGACTCGCCGGTGGAGATCGCCACGATTTCAGTTCACAAGCAGGAGCGCATCGAGGACATCGCCACTGACCTGGCAGCGACCTTTGGGGGAACGCAGCAAGAGGCGCTCGACGCGATCACCCAATCGCTCCCCGAAGAAGCCAAAGGCAACCCAGAGGGGTGGGTGGCAGTAGGCGACTACAGCCTGGACGCGACGTCAACTCTTCGCGAGGGCGCAGTCCAGTTGGTGGCACCCGTACTGAAGGCACTGGAAGCCGCTGGAGTGCCGCGCGAGAAGTGGAACGACACCGTCATTCTCGCGTCGATAGTCCAGCAAGAGGCGCCGGCTGGCCACTCGCAACAATCCGCCGTAGCGCGCGTACTTCTCAACCGCCTCGACGCGGAGATGCCGCTGCAGCTTGAGTCACCGCTCGCCTACTTCTTGCGCGCGGACGAGCGCGTGATCAGCGACGACGGTTGGGCCGTTGACACCCCGTACAACACCTACATGTACAACGGCCTGCCGCCAAGCGCGATCGGTGCCCCCACTCAAGAGGCACTCGAGGCCGCCGCGGATCCGGCCGACGGCGACTGGATGTTCTTCTTGCGCAAGAAGGACGGCAACGTGCTCTTCTTCACGAACTACGAGGAGTTCGCCGTGGCCGTTGACGAGGAGTTCCCTGGGACGGGCGCTTCTGAGTAGTGCTCAGCCCTTGTCGGCGGCCCGCGTAGCAACCCAATCCAACACCATTTCGCCCGCGGACATCACGGAAATGTGGCTCGCGCCCTCAAGTTCGAGCAACTCCGCTCCGTCGATGTGCTCAGCGAGCCATCGTGCGTGGCTCGCGGGCACTACTCGGTCTGCGGTTCCGTGCACAAGGAGGGTTGGGACGGCGATGTCGCGAGGATCGAAGCCCCAGTCGCCCACGCTCGCGAGGTCGTCGTCGATGAAAGGATCCAGGCCCGCGGGCTCCGCGAGTGAGACAACGCGGTTGAACCAAGCCCAGTCACCATTGAGGGCCTCCCAGTCCGCATCCGTGAACATGGCCGGATCAAACTCGCCGTTTTCCAGGACTTCTCGCAGGGCTTCGCGACCCTGTGTGGCAGCCCTCAACTCCCTCTCCCCGCCGGGGTAGAGGCCCGCGAACCAGTCGAGGCCGTCCGCCGCTAGGGGGGCAAGCCCGCCGATGCTCACGGCCGCGATCACGTGCTCCGGCGTGAGCGCCGCACACGCGAGGGCGTGCGCTCCCCCGCCGCTGTGGCCAAGCACGGCGTAGCGATCGATGCCAAGTACGTCCGCGACGGCAGCCGCGTCAAAGGCCGCCTGCCCGACGCTGCGGCCGGGTTGAGCGGTTGACCCGCCATAGCCCGGACGGTCGTAGCCGATCCACCGGAGTCCCCGCTGCGCTGCAGCGTCGAACAGTGGCTCCGGCGGCTCACCTACGTTGGGGCTGCCGTGGTGATAGATGATCGGCACGAGGTCCGATGCATCCGGCGTCGCGTCGTAGTAGTGAAGCGCCGCCCCGTCTAGAAGCGTGACGAAACCTGTTCTCATGACGCGACCCTAGCGTCGGGCCGTTAGGACTGCTGAACCCTCTCCACGTCCACGGTCAGCGCGCGAAGCTCGCTCGCCGTGGTGCGCTTGGTGTAGGCGGGGGTGTCCCTTTCAACCTTCCAGCTGTCCGCGAGCGGGCCGATGTCAACGGCGTCGAAGCCAACCTCATCGAGGAATGCCGCCACCGTTGCCTTGGCCGCTGCATCGTCGCCCGCGATGGGAAGCGCGCGGCGGTTCTCGGTGCCGGCAGGGGTGCGGTCCGACTCGATCTCGTTGGAGTAGATGTTGTTGAACGCCTTAACCACGGTGCTGTTTGGCAGGTGCGCCTGTGCCAACTCTGAGGTTGTGGACTCGTTGTTGTCTAGAGCGGCGATGCGACCGTCGCGCTGCGGGTAGTAGTTGTTCGCGTCGATAACGAGCTTGCCTGCGAGCTGCTCGACGGGGACGCCGGCTAGTTTGCCGAGCGGGACGGCGACGAGTGCAAAGTCCGCGGCCGCCGCAGCTTCTTCCGCTGTGGCCGCGCGCGCCTTGGCGCCGAGTTCGTCGATGAGGTCAGTGAGGGTTTCTGGGCCGCGAGAGTTCGCGATAACGACGTCGTAGCCGGCCGCGATGGCTACCTTCGCGACGACTGTGCCGATGTTTCCGGCGCCGATGATGCCAAGTGTTGTCATGGAGTCGGCAACGCGCCCACGGAGTCAACCATTCCGTCGGCCGTGTCCACGCTTTTCGCGGCGTCGCTCGCCCGGCGCTTCTTGACGATCGCCGCGACGACCAACACCGCGACCAGGATGACCGCGCTCGCGATGAGCACGAGGATGCACCAATAGAAGTAAAAGAGCCACAACCAGCCCGCGGCCTCGTCCGGGCCCGTGGCGCCCCAGATGAGCAAGAGCGATACAGCGACATACAGCACCTCAAGCACAGCGACGGAGACAAACCGCCAAGCGTTGGGGCGGGTCAGGCGCTCGATCCGCAGGTACGCGAAGAAACGCAGAAGGCCGCCAAGGACAGCTGGAAGGCCAAGGAGGAGAGTGCCGCCCGCGGTCTCGAGACCCCCCACAAGCCAGTTGGCGGGTGGCTCAGAGAGGCTCGCGTCAGGATTGGCCGCGTCACGCGCGAGCATCGTGGCTCCTGCGATGAACGCACCGATCGTCACGGCGAGCGTCGAGTACACCGGTGCGAACTTGAGAGTGAGAAACGATTTCTTCACTGCGACCCCCTGCTTGAAAAGTTCTGAATTGACGGCGATCCTACTAGGCACGATGCGCCGTAGCGAGAATTTCGCCACGTCAACATGCAATCGGGGGGTTGCACTTTGTAGGCGGTTAGTGCAATGCTGTGGTTGCACAAACAATCCACGAGAGGCAATCATGAGCACCGAACCCAATCCCCCGGCCGTCATCGACGCGGACGCGTTCAGCATCTCGCGCAGCATCTTCATTGCGACGAGTCCCGATCGCGTGTGGACAGCCATCACGGATCCCGAGCACATCGTGAAGTGGTTTGGATCCGGCGCGACGCTCTCTGCGCTTGAGTCAGGCGGCACTGGGGTGTGGTCATTTGACGGCTACGGCGACGTGCCGATCATGGTCGAGGCGGTCGACCCCATGCACTCCATCACTTACCGCTGGGGCGACACGAATTCGCCAGTGATTGATCCTGAAGCGTCCACGGTCTTCACGTACACGCTCGAGGTCGTCGAGGGCGGCACCCAGTTGCATGTCGTTGAGACCGGCTTCCAGAACCTTGCCGACCCCGCGCGCGGCCTCGCGAGCAACCAAGAGGGCTGGACCACGGAACTCAACAAGCTCGTCGCGTACCTCGAGGGCGCCTCGTGACGGCCGACACGCTCGTTGCCACCTTCGCGGCTCTTGGGGATCCGACGCGGTGGGCCGTTCTTGAGGCGCTCGGCGCGGGCGAGGCTTCGGCATCTGCACTCGCTGCTCGCCTGCCCGTGAGCCGCCAGGCGATTGCCAAGCACCTCTCTGTGTTGTCCGAGGTTGGGCTCGTCGAGACCGTGCGCGTTGGGCGAGAGGTCCGGTACCGCGCGCTTGGATCTGCGCTGTCGGCGACGGCCCGGGAGCTGGACCGCGTTGGCGCGCTGTGGGACGCGCGGCTCCTCGCGATCAAGGAGATTGCGGAGGGGCTCTAGACCTCGGTTGGCTCGGCGTCCGGCACGGGCGGCTCCGGTCGCTGCACACCTGGCATATCGATGGGCCAGCGGGCGGCAATTGCAGTTCCCACCAGGCCCGACGCTGCGGTTGCGATGGCGACGACGGGCAGTTCTGCGAACCACCAGGCCGCTGCTCCCGCGAGGATGAGCGCGAGGCGCGTGAGAGTCTTGGCAGTTTTGGGCAGCGGACGCGGCGCTCGTGGCGAGAGCACCAGACTCCAGAAGACGGACACGAAGAACGGGACGCTCAGGCCGATAAGCCAGCCCCAATACCCGTCAAAGGTGCTGTAGCCCCACCAGAAAAGTCCGGCGTACATCGCGAGTTCTGCGCCGAACACAAGGGCGCCGCCAAGCCACTTCATGGGCGTAAGTGTGGCACGTGATCAGTCGGTGACAACCGGGTGGAAGTAATCAAAGATTGCCGAGTCGATCGGGCTCTCGAATTGCAGTCGCATCGCGACGACATTGAGTTGTGCTCCGTCGTTGCCGGTCATAGTCGTATCCTCCGCGTCGTGCGCTACTGCACGTCCGAGGTAGTAGAAGTCGGATCCTTCGGCGTCACTCTTCTTCGCGAAGACGTGCACGGCCACCTGATGCGAGACGATGGCAGCCACCTCACCGCTTGCCAACGTACGGCGGCTCCTGGTGAACCATCGCATGTTTTGCCGGTCAAGCAGTTCGTCTTCGTACGCAGTGCTTGCCGAGACGTCGACGGACTTGTGCAACGTCACGAAGATTGGGCACGCACCGGACCGCTGATCGACCTTGTACCCGTAGATGGTGGAAGACGAGTTACTGCGCCAACCAAGCAACCGGCACGCGTCCTTTCGCGAGTATTGACGTCCGACCGTAAATGCCGAGTCCGCTTCGTATCGACGGGAGGTGAGGGTGATGCCAGTCTCCACGAGGTCGTCGACGGCGTGCGCAAAGGCCTTCGAGCTCCGATACGAGTTCAGCAATGCCTCCGTGAGCGAGACCCTCCCATTCGTTACCTGCGCTATCGGGTCGCGGTAGCGCTGTTGTTCCTGCTGGGTGTAGAAGTCAAGCATCAGGCTCCGGACGGCGCTCTCCGCGATGTCCAGACGGGACGCCAGCCCGGACGGCTCCAAGTGATCCCCGAGCTCCTCCATTGACTGCTCACCGCGGTCAAGCAAGGTGCGAACCACAGTCGCCTCGGCCGTGCGCTTCGCATCGAACACCTCGAGCGAGAGGAAAGTAAGCGCTCGCGACTCCGCCTCGGTAATGGCTAATGGCTCTTTCGTAAAGCGCGCCACGAGTTCCGGGTAGTTCCCCACTCGGGTCGCAACGACAATTGGGTCGGCACTTTCGAATCGGTAGAAGTCGCGCAGATCGGGCACCCGACCAAGTCGATTGCGGAGCAGGTCGAACGCGGCCCTAATGTTTCGCATGCTGTCTAGATTCACGTCGGCGAGCGATGCCAGTACTCGCTCCTGCGATATCCGATCGAAGCGAACGCTAGAGAGGCCGGGCAACACCCCTCGTTCCTCGATGCTGATCAGGTGCTGTCTCACAGACTCCTTGTTGAGCGAGTCGTCTCCAAGCAAAGCGATCGGGATCAAGTAGTTGTTGGCGTAGTTTCCAATGAAGTCAATGACGACGGTGTACTCCTTGCCACCGTGTTTGCGAAGACCCCGACCGAGCTGTTGCACAAAGACGATGCTCGATTGCGTCTGGCGCAACATAACCACCTGATTGACGGCAGGGATATCGACACCTTCGTTGAAGATATCGACGGTCAGGATGTAGTCGAGGGACCCCTCGGTAAGGGCCTCAACGGCGAGTTCTCGGTCAAGCGTTGCGTCTGAGCCCGACAGCGCAACCGTGCGTAGCTCGCGACCACGGAAAGTTGAAGCGTTTAGTTTCTCAGAGAGTGCCATCGCTTCTTCCACGCGGCTACAGAAGATCAACCCTTTCGGTTGCACGCCGGCCTGCGCGTATCGGTCCAATGCGGCAAGGACATGGTCGACTCGCACCCTGGATGCGAGTCGGTCGATGCGATCTTCGACGTGAACCGTCGTTCCGTCGTCAAACTTCACATCCGCTACGCCGTAGTAGTGGAACGGAGCGAGCATGTCGCTCTCGAGCGCTCGGGCCAGCCGGATCTCGTACGGAACATTGAAGTCGAACAGCTCGAAAACGTTAAAGCCATCGGTTCGTTCAGGGGTCGCGGTCATGCCCAACAGAAAATCGGGCTCGAGGTGCTCGAGGACACGCTGGTAGGAGGAGGCGCCCGCATGATGAACCTCATCAACGAGCACGTATTCGAAAGCACGAGGATCAATCCCTTGGAGAACGTCCGGTTTTGACAATGTCTGAATAGTCGCGAAGAGGTACCGGGCCTCGACGTCCCGGGTGCCCCCCGCGAGCTTCCCAAACGCACTCGGCGGTTCGCCGAGGACGCGCCCAAACTCGAATATCGCGCGATCGAGAATCTGCTCGCGGTGGACGATGAAGAGCATTCGCGCGGGGGCAACATCTCGAACGTCGAGCGCGGCGAGAATTGTCTTGCCGGTGCCGGTGGCCGAGATGACCAGTGCCTTGTCCACTCCAGACGCGCGCACTCGCGAGATCTCAACGAGCGCCTCACTTTGCATCGGGTTCGGCACGACACGTGCATGCATGTCCTGACTCAGCGCACCATCTGTCGAGGCGAGTTCACCCGGCTCGTCGATGGCCGGGCGACGATCCTGGGGCTCGTCGATCGGCGCGCCTGGCGACGTATTTGGGCCGCCACCCGAGCGTTGGCGTCGCTCTGGCGGGCGGTAGCTCTCGGCGTAGGCGTCGATCCAGGATTGGTCCAGCGGGACGGAGTTTCGGCGTTGCTCGTCCACGAGCTCCGACAACTGATCTGCGAGGTCGGAAGTCCGCGCCGCCGATACCCGAAGGTTCCATTCGTGATTCTGGGCCAGAGCCTGCTCGGTAAGGTTCGAGCTCCCTAGAATCGCGGTCACTCGGTCGGGGTAGCCGAAGATGTAGCCCTTGGGATGGAATGCGCGGGCGCTGTGAAGGCGAACGTCAATGTTGAGATTGCGCAATGAGAGCAACTCGTCGAAAGCGCGCGGCGAGTTGAACCCCAGGTAGGTCGAAGTAACCACCGTGCCAGGACCGTCGTGGTCGAGCAGTTCTTGCTTTAGGAGGGCTATGGCCCGCGGCGTAACGAACGCAACTGAGAACACGAACGAGTCGCTGTGGCGCAGTTCGTCTCGTAGTGCGCGAAGCATCGTGCCGGAATCGTCGTTGAGGATTAGCTTCGGATTGAACGCTCGGTGCGACGCGACGCCACGATGGAGGTAGCCAAACCGCGTGTCTGCCTCGAGCAAGCCCTCGAAAGCATCTTCAAGTGGCGTTGACACGCAAGTGTTCCTCGACGAGTTCGACGGCGGGAACATCGGCCGGCGCCCATGTGACGGTTCGCAATTCATCCGGTGCGAGCCAACGCAGTTCAGCGTGCTCGCTCGCCGTCGGCTCTCCTTCGTTGACCGCCGTCCAATATGTCGTGAGCGTTATGACAGCGAACGGGTACTCGAATGTAGTGGTGGTGACCTCACCACCAACCGAAATTGAGCAGCCGAGCTCCTCGACGATCTCTCGCTCAAGTGCGGCACGAGGATCTTCGCCGGGTTCAACCTTGCCTCCCGGGAATTCCCAAAAATCAGGTAGAGCCCCGTGCGGCCCGCGCTGGGCGCAAAGTACAACTCCGTCGCGCACCACTACGGCACCCACGACAGCAATCGACTTTGCCATGCAACCTCCAGACTCGTCGGCAGCTTATCGGCTACCGCAAGTCCGGACGGAGACCACGTCGCAAATGTGGTGTCCCGGCCTATGCCCCCGCCGGCGCCGCCTTCGCGTAAATCTCCTCGACGACATCCGCGTAGTGCTCCATGACGTTCGCGCGGCGCACCTTGAGCGACGCGGTCATCTCTTCGCGAGCCTCGGAGAACGAGGCCGGAACAATGCGGAACTCGCGGATGGACTCCGCCTTTGACACCTGGGCGTTGGCGAGCGCCACGGCGCGGGAGACGAGTTCGCGCACGCGGGAGTCGCTTGCCGCCTCGGAGACAGTCATCGGCGGGAGAGAGTGTGCGTCGAGCCACGAAGGCAACATGACCTCGTCGAGCGCAACCAGCACAGACACGAAGTGCCGCCCGTCCCCCACGACCACAGAATCCTGAATGGCGGGGTGCGTGCGGATCGAGTCCTCAAGCACGGCCGGCTGCACGTTCTTGCCTGACGAGAGAACCAGGATTTCCTTCTTGCGCCCCACGAGCGTGAGGGCGCCGTCCTCAATCCGCCCTAGGTCACCGGTCGCAAACCAGCCGTCGCGCATGACGTCAGCCGTGGCGTCGGGCTTATTCCAGTAGCCAAGGAACACGTGCACACCGCTGATCAGAATCTCGCCATCGTCGTCAACCGCAACGGCCGTACCCGCGATGGGGCGTCCAACGGTGCCCATGACGCGCTTGGACTCTGGCGTGCCAAGCGAGGCGCCTGTGGTCTCCGTGAGGCCGTAGCCCTGGAGCACTGTCACCCCCACGCCCTCAAAGAAGTTGCCGATATCGACGCCCAGGCGCGCACCCCCAGAGAGCACATACCGAAGGTTGCCGCCCATGAGGTGGCGAATCTTGGACAGCACCAGGCGGTCGGCGATCGCGTGCCGCGTGCGCAGCCCTGCGCCAATGTCACCGCGTTCGCGCGCCGCGCCATACTCGCGCGCGACCTGGCCCGCCCACCGGAAGATGCGCCGCTTGGTGCCGCGCTGCGCCGCATCGGCCCTGTTGTAGATGGTCTCGAGCACGCGCGGCACCACGCCAAGGAACGTGGGCTTGAAGCTCAGCATGTCCGCGGCGAGCGTCTTGTGACTTGGCGCGAACCCCGTGACGACGCCAGCGGACACCGCGAGGAACATTGCCAGGCGCCCAAAGACGTGTGCGAGCGGCAGGAACAGCAAGAGCCGCGACTCGCCGCTCGCAAACCCGCCAAAGTCCGTGTCGAGTTCGATGTTGCGCACGTGATCAACGAAGTTGCGGTGCGAGAGCATTGCGCCCTTGGGCCTGCCGGTGGTTCCGGAGGTGTAGATGATGGTCGCGAGGTCGTCGGGCGTGAGGTCCGCCGTGCGCGCGGCGAGGTCCTCGTCCGTCACGGCTCCCCCGGCTCGCGCGAGCTCGTCAAGGGAGTCCATGTCCACAACACGGCCCGACGCTGCGGTGACGGCGTCTGCACGCTCGGGGGCGTCGGTGGCCACGAAAGTAACGCCGGCGTCGGCCAGGATCCACGCAACCTGGGCTGCGGATGATGAGGGGTAGATAGGAACGGTGATCGCGCCTGCCGTGAGCGCCGCGAAGTCGACAACCGCCCACTCGTAGCGGGTGTCAGCCATGATGCCGACACGGTCTCCGGGGGCCACTCCCAGCGCAACGAAGCCCTTGGCGACCTCGCGCACCCGCGCTAGGAAGTCCGCGTAGGTGATGGGATGCCACGCGCCAGCATCGTCCTTGACCTCGGCATACGTGTCCGAGGCGGCTGCGGCGGCGCGGCGTTCAAGAAGTTGCGACAAGGTGCAGCTCTCGCCCGCGTCGAGGAGCGACGGTGAATCCAAGTGAGCCCTCATTGCCCGATACTAACTTACGGTGGCGTAAGTTACGCGCCGGGCGTGAACCACCTGGCGGTCCGGGCAACGCGTGGTGCCCATTTTAGGAAAACCTAAAACAACCCACCTGCCCACCTGCCCGGCGCGCGACGGCCGCACGCTCAAACCGGCGTCGGGCAAAAAACGGCCCTAAACCAGGCGACGCATCCAGCCGTACGTGTCCTCGGCCCGGCCGTACTGAATGTCGGTGAGGCGCTGACGGATCGACGACGTGACCGGACCCGGCTGACCATGGCCAACCGCGAGCTCAAACTCGTCCGACCCAAGCTTGCCGATGGGCGTGACGACGGCCGCCGTTCCACACGCGAACACCTCGGCGATGTCGCCGCTCTCGATTCCCGATTTCACTTCCGCGATCGTGATATCGCGCTCTACGGTCTTGATCTCGTCTTCGCCGAGCAGTTCAATCACCGACGATCGCGTGATGCCCTCGAGGATGTTGCCGTTGATCACCGGCGTGACAACCGTGCCGTCGCGCATCACGAGGAACACGTTCATGCCGCCGAGCTCCTCGAGCAACGTGCCCGTCTTGGCGTCCAGATAGAGCACCTGCTCGTAGCCGCGAGCGTAGGCCGCCATCTGCGGCATCAGCGACGCCGCATAGTTGCCGCCGCACTTCGCGTCTCCTGTGCCGCCAGGGCCAGAGCGGTGGTAGTCCTTTTCGATCCAGATCGAGACTGGCTTCACTCCCGACGCGAAGTACGGTCCAACAGGGCTTGCGATCACGAGGTATTCGACATGCCGAGCGGGCCGTACGCCAAGGAACGCCTCATGCGCATACATGAACGGCCGCACGTACAGGCTGGATTCCTCGGCACCAGGCACCCACGCGGCGTCTTGCTTGACGAGCGCCTCGATGGACCCAAGGAAGTCCTCTTGCGACAGTTCCGGCATCGCGAGCCGCCACGCTGAACGCGCGAGTCGCCCCGCGTTCGCCTCCGGCCGGAAGGCCCAAATGGACCCGTCCGCCCAGCGGAACGCCTTGAGCCCCTCGAAGACCTCTTGGCCGTAATGCAACACGGCCGACGCTGGGTCAAGTGAGAGCGGCCCGTACGCCTCAACGCGGCGATCGTGCCAACCCGCCTCGGCGGTCCACGTCACCCGAGCCATGTGGTCGGTGAACTGGACGCCAAAGCTGAGCTCAGCCAGCGCGTCGGCCCGTTCCTGGTCCGTGTGAGGCGCCTCATTGGCAACGACGCGGAAGGCCTCCACGTTCGATGACGGGTGTGCTGACGTTGTGCTCATCGTGGTGCTCCTTCCGGGAATGCGTTACATGTAACGGTTTTTGAGAACGCTAGCCGCGGATGCGGGAAGCGAGTGCGTCGCCAACCTCGGCGGTGGTGCGTGAGACTCCGGACTCCTTGGCAGCTGCGTCCGCGGCAACCGCGGCCTCGACCCGCGAAGCCAGCTCCGCGTGACCAAGGAAGTCGAGCATCATCGCCACAGACAGAACCGTCGCTGACGGGTCAGCGAGACCCTTGCCAGCGATGTCCGGTGCAGAGCCGTGAACAGGCTCAAACATCGACGGCGAGGTGCGGTCAGGGTTGACATTGCCGGAAGCCGCGAGGCCAATGCCGCCAGAGATCGCCGCTGCCTGGTCCGTGAGGATGTCGCCAAACAGATTGTCGGTCACGATGACGTCAAAGCGGCCAGGGTTGGTCGTCATGACGATCGTCGCGGCGTCAATGTGCAGGTAATCCCACGTGACGTCAGGGAACTCTGGCGCCACGGCCTCGACCGTGCGGAGCCACAAGTGGCCCGCGTGGACCAGCACATTGTGCTTGTGCACAAGCGTGAGCTGCTTGCGCTCGCGCCCAGCCGCAACGGAGAACGCGTAGCGAACAACGCGCTCCACGCCGTGGCGGGTGTTGATGGACACCTCGGTCGCGATCTCGTAAGGCGTGTCGACGCGAAGCGCGCCGCCGTTGCCCACATACGGACCCTCCGTGCCCTCGCGGACCACCACAAAGTCAACCTCGGTGACGTCGCGCAGCGGCGACACCTCGCCCGGGTACAGCCGCGAGGGGCGCAGGTTCACGTACTGGTCAAGCGCAAAACGCAAGGGCAGCAGCACTCCCCTTTCAAGCACGCCCGACGGCACGGTCGGGTCGCCGATCGCGCCCAGCAGGATGACGTCATGGCTGGCAATAGCCGCAAGGTCCTCCTTGGTGAGGGTGTCACCTGTGGCGTGCCAGCGTCGGGCACCCAAATCAAACTCTGTGGTCTCAAAGGCGAGGTCGGTGCCTTCGGTAGCCGCGGCGAGGCACTTAAGCCCCTCCGCGATCACCTCGGGACCAATTCCGTCCCCAGCAACAACCGCGAGGCGGTAGGTAGTCAAGGTAGTGATCCCCTAGCGCGCCGTCTGGCCGTCGACGTAGTCAGAGTCGGCAGCAGCGGTCCATGCGAACAGCTTGCGCAGTTCGCGGCCCGTGCCCTCGATGGGGTGCGCCTCGCCCTTGGCGCGCAGCTCCTGGAACTCGGAGGCTCCGCCGTCCTGGTCGTCGATGAAGCGCTTGGCGAAGACACCGGTCTGGATGTCCGTCAGCACGGCCTTCATGTGGTCCTTGACGTCTGGCGTGATGACGCGCGGGCCGGAGACGTAGTCGCCGTACTCGGCGGTGTCAGAAACGGACCAGCGCTGCTTGGTGATGCCGCCCTCGTGAATGAGGTCAACGATGAGCTTGAGCTCGTGAAGCACCTCAAAGTAAGCGATCTCCGGCTGGTAGCCGGCCTCGGTGAGGGTCTCAAAGCCGTACTGGATGAGCTGCGAGACGCCGCCGCAGAGCACGGCCTGCTCGCCAAAGAGGTCCGTCTCTGTCTCTTCGGTGAACGTGGTCTTGATAACGCCAGCGCGCGTGCCACCAATGCCCTTTGCGTAGGACTTTGCGGTCTCCCATGCGGTGCCGGAAGCGTCCTGCTCAACGGCGATGATGTCCGGAATACCGCGGCCCGCGACAAACTCGCGACGCACGGTGTGGCCGGGAGCCTTGGGGGCGATGAGGATGACGTCGACGCCCTCCGGGGGCGCGATGTAGCCAAAGCGGATGTTGAAGCCGTGCGCGAACGCGAGGGTCTTGCCGGGCGTCAGGTGTTGCTCGATGTCGTCCGCGTAGATGAGGCGCTGGAACTGGTCGGGCGCGAGGATCATGATGACGTCTGCCCATTCAGCAGCGTCGGCCACTGTCAGCACGCCAAGGCCGGCCGCCTCCGCCTTTGCCGCAGAGCGCGAGCCCTCGCGAAGGCCAACGCGCACGTCAACGCCAGAGTCCTTGAGGTTCAGCGCGTGCGCGTGTCCCTGCGAGCCGTAGCCAACGATGGCCACCTTCTTGCCCTGGATGATGCTCAGGTCTGCGTCGTCGTCGTAGTACATCTCGGCCATGGGAGTTATCTCTCGTTTCTGATGTGTGGTTTGAAGAGCTTTAGAGGGGTTAGGACGGCTGGTGTTTGAGGGTCACGCGCTCACGCGGTCGAGGGTGCGCTCCGTGATGGAGCGAGCCCCGCGGCCGATGGCGACGGTTCCGGACTGGACGATCTCCCGCACGTCGTACGGGGTGAGCGCGGCAAGCAGCGCGTCGAGCTTCTCTGGCGTACCGACGGCCTCAACAACGAGCGACTCGGTGGAGACGTCCACGACGTGCGCACGGAAGAGGTCGACGACCTGTAGGACGTCTCCACGCTGACGAGCGTCTGCGCGCACCTTGACGAGCAGGAGTTCGCGCTGAACCGACCGCTCACGGTCGAGTTCCACGATCTTGAGCACGTGAACGAGCTTGTTGAGCTGCTTTGTCACCTGCTCAAGGGGGTGCGCCTCGACGTCAACGACGACGGTGATGCGGCTCACCTCAGGGTGCTCCGTTGGGCCCACCGCGAGGGAGTGGATGTTGAAGGCGCGACGTGAGAACAGGCCGGCGACGCGTGCGAGCACGCCGGGCTTGTTCTCTACGAGCACCGAGAGGGTGTGCTTGGGCATGGACTACTCCTCGCGGTCCCACTTGGGGGCGATCCCCTTGGCGTACTGAATCTCGTCATTGCTGGTACCGACGGCAACCATCGGCCACACCATCGAATCCTTGGACACGGTGAAGTCCACCACAACGGGCTGGTCGTTGATCTCGTTCGCGCGCTTGATTGTCGCGTCAACGTCGGCGTCTGACTCGCAACGCAGCCCAACGCAACCCATCGCGTCCGCGAGCTTCACAAAGTCGGGAATCCGCTTGGTGCCATGGCCCGTGTGCAGGTCCGTGTTGGAGTAGCGCTGGTTGTAGAACAGCGTCTGCCACTGGCGGACCATGCCCAGCGAGGAGTTGTTGATGATCGCCACCTTGATGGGGATCTCGTTGAGCGCGCACGTCACGAGCTCTTGATTCGTCATCTGGAAGCAGCCGTCGCCGTCGATCGCCCACACAGTCTTGTCCGGCGCGCCCACCTGGGCACCCATGGCCGCGGGCACCGAGAAGCCCATGGTGCCGAGCCCTCCGGAGTTGATCCACGTGTTGGGGTGCTCGTACTTGATGAACTGCGCTGCCCACATCTGGTGCTGCCCAACGCCCGCGGTGTAGATCGTCGAATCGGGGTCGTTGAGCTCGCCTAGGCGCTGGATGACGTACTGCGGGCTGCCGAGGCCGTCCTCCGTTGGCGCGTAGCCGAGCGCGTAAGTGGTGCGCCACTCGTCGAGTTGCTTCCACCACGCCTCGAGGTCGGGCTTGCCGTGCTTGCGCTGCTCTTCGGCGAGCGCGGGCACGAGGTCCGCGAAGACGTCCTTCAGGTCACCGACGATTGGCACGTCCGCGACCCGGTTCTTGCCGATCTCCGCGGGGTCGATGTCTGCGTGCACGATCACGGCGTTGGGCGCGAAGGTGTCGAGCGTGCCCGTCACGCGGTCGTCAAAGCGCGCGCCGAGGGCGACAACGAGGTCCGCCTTTTGGAGCGCGGCGACGGCGGCAACCGTTCCGTGCATGCCAGGCATGCCAAGGTGCTGCGGGTGCGAGTCAGGCAAAGCACCGCGGGCCATGAGGGTGGTCACCACTGCGGCACCGCTGAGGTCCGCAAGCTTGCGAAGCCCGGCCGACGCTCCACTACGGATCACTCCGCCGCCCACGTAAAGCACGGGTCGCCGTGAGGTGGCAAGCAGTCTTGCGGCCTCCGTCACCGTCTTGGCGTGGGGCTTGGTTCCCGCGTTGAAGCCGGGAAGGTCAATGCGCGTTGGCCAACGAAACGTCGTCATCTGTTGCATCGCGGACTTGGTGACGTCCACGAGCACCGGTCCGGGGCGGCCATGGGTGGCGATGTAGAAGGCCTCCGCAACGGCGCGTGGAATCTCATCCGGGTCCGTCACGAGCATGTTGTGCTTGGTAATTGGCTGCGTGATGCCGACGATGTCGGCCTCCTGGAACGCGTCGGTGCCAATGAACGCGGCACCGACCTGTCCCGTGATCGCGACCATGGGGATCGAGTCCATGTTGGCGTCCGCGATGGGCGTCACGAGGTTCGTGGCACCGGGGCCGGAGGTGGCGATGCACACGCCGGGGCGACCGGTCGCGTGTGCATAGCCCTGCGCGGCGTGGCCGGCTCCTTGCTCGTGTCGAACGAGGATGTGGCGGAGTTGAGTCGAGTCCATGAGCGGGTCGTACGCGGGCAGGATCGCGCCGCCCGGGAGCCCGAACACGTCGGTGGCGCCGGCCAACTCGAGCGCGCGAATCAGCGCCTGCGCGCCGGTCATGTGCTCGCCTGCGCTCATCGCGGGCGACGAGTGAGGGGTTGCGGGGCGCGTGCGCACCGCTGAGGGCTTCGGTGTCTCGACCTGTGCCATCTGAACTCCTGATCGTTGAAGAGGCGGTGCCTGTATCCGCCTCGCATGGAAAAACCCCTTGGCCTGAGTTTTGATTAGCTCAGAGGCTTTCGGGGTCTGCGCGCGGACTGTTGCCTGGCTGGGACTTAGGTGTCCGCGCGCCCGGTAACTACAAGAATCGTCTGCATGGTGCGACTCTACGCCTGCGTAGGTTGAGTTGTCACCATTTCCATCCACAATCTTACATTGTGGTTCACCGTATCAGATAGTGAGACTTGGCCGTCATGCGGTTAAATCAATCGCTCTCGACGAAGAGGGAGTGGTCGAGGGACCAGAGAACGGTCGAGCCGTCGTAGCTCCAGACCATAGGGCCCGATGTGTAGCCTTCGGCGCTGTCTGTGATTCGGGTCCATGATCCTGACTCGTAACGGTAGAAGGCGCCCTCTTTGCCCGTATTCACCCCGGCCACGATGGCCTTGCCGTCAGGCGTCCAGCGAGTGCTCCCGAGCCTCCCACCTGGCGTGCCAGCCTCCTCAAGGATCCCGCCGTACCCATCGGCGATAACGAGCTGGTCGCAACCGGTTTCGTGCCACCCTGTGCAATACACGACCTTCTTCGAATCCCGGTTCCAATCCGGCAGGCTTGCGACCTCGTCCGTGTACTTCGCCAGGTAGCCGTCACCCTCGCCGCTGGACTCAAAGTTCTTGACATTCGCCGACGCCTGGCTCGGGCGCTCGACGTACACGCCTAGCGCCCCATCTGGGCTGAAGTTCACCGGTTCGTGGTCAACGTCCTCGGTTGTCGTGCTTCCACTGATGCCCCTCCGCACTGCTACCCCCATTGCGGAGTCTGACTGAAACAACTTGATCCGGTCGTCTTCCCAGTCGGTCGCGAAGAAGAAGACCGAATCTCCAGAGGGGCTGTAGGCGGCGCTGATCCCATTGCCGAAGTCACTCGAGGCGCCCGTGGCGGCGTCGATCACTGTCAGCGAGTGAATAGACGGATCTCCGTCGTTCCACAGGTCTCCGGACCAACGTGACGCAAGCATAAGGCATCGGCCGTCAGGGGACCACGCGAGGCTCTGTGCGGTTGCCTCTCCCGCCGAATACACGACCGAGGCCGTTCCCGTGGCTGGGTTGACGACGCTCACCGTGAGGCGGTCCTTTGAATCCGTAGTCGCGACCGCGAGCTTTGTGTGACCGTTGTCCCACGCCTCCGCAGCTTCGTACTGCGAGCGATACACCGCGATCTCCTTGAGGTCGCTGGGCCTGCGAACAGAGATCCACTCGGATCCCTCGCTGTTCCCGTGGATGGCGACGCGCGAATCGTCTGCAGAGAAACCAACGACTCGGAAGTAGTCGAGGCCGCCACCCTCGTATTGCGCGGTGTGACTGCCGGGCGACGGCTTGACAAAGGTCTTGGACTGCTTGGGGGCGGCGACAACCGTGCCGTTGGGCACACAAGCGGCAGCCTCGTCGACGTAGTCGTCGCCTTCATCCCACGGCGGCGAGGCGCTTGGCGTTGCACTCGGCGAGGCGCCCGGAGAGGCGGACGCGGACGTGGTGGGCGCGGACGAGCCGCTAGGAGTTGGGCCGGCGGCCTCAACTGTTGGATTCGCGGACGAACCCGTGGTGGGGCCGGCTGCGGGTTCACCACCGCCGGCCGTTGCGGCGACGGCGCCCACGACGACGGCAACGAGTGCAACTCCCGCTGCCGGTATCCACACCTTGGGCTGCCGAATCGTCTGCTTCCAGTCGCGCTCTCGCGCCGGCTCAACAGGAACTTCACCGTCAGTCATCATCGCTCCCCTTCACGTCACTCACCCCTCGTGTCGCCAACTCGGCAAGAACCTAACAGTGCGAACCGCGCTGGGTGCGCGTCGTTATGTGACCGTGACGAGGACGTGACCAACCGCACGGGGCCAGCGCATGCGGGGACCAATGCGCGGCCAACATTTCATCGGCCATTGGTCTCGACATTGCGCCTCCCTTTGTCACTATGAACGACGTAGCATCGTCAGAGGTTGGGTCGGTTCACAATGACGGCGGGTCAGCCAGCAAAATGGGGCTTCGCCGGCCCGACGCTACGGCCGGGTTAGGAGAGCACCGCGCCCTTTGAGGCAGAGCCAACGAGCTTTGCGTACTTCGCCAGCACACCACGCGTGTAGACGGCAGGGAGCGGCTCCCAGCCCTCGCGTCGGGCAGCCAACTCGTCCTCGGAAACGAGGAGTTCAAGGCGACCATTCGCAACGTCGAGCGTGATCCTGTCGCCGTCACGCACGAACGCAATGGGACCCGCGTCCACGGCCTCTGGGGCGATGTGGCCAACGCACAGTCCGGTGGTTCCGCCGGAGAACCGGCCGTCGGTCACGAGCAGCACGTCCTTGCCAAGTCCCGCGCCTTTGATCGCCGCGGTGATCGCGAGCATCTCGCGCATCCCGGGACCACCCTTGGGACCCTCGTAGCGGATCACGACACAGTCGCCCGCCTTGATCTCCCCTGCTTCAAGCGCGTCGAGAGCCGCACGTTCGCGGTCAAAGACCCGTGCGGTCGCCTCGAACACGTCGTTGTCGAAGCCCGCGGACTTCACCACGGCGCCTTCTGGAGCAAGCGAACCCTTAAGGATCGTGATGCCGCCGGACTTGTGAATCGGGTTGTTGAGTGCGCGAACTACGCGCCCGTCGATCTTGGCCGGCTTGAGCTCTGCCATATTCTCGGCGAGCGTCTTTCCGGTCACCGTCAGGACATCACCGTGCATGAGGCCGGCCTCGAGCAGCGTGTTCATCACCGCGGGCACGCCGCCAACGCGGTCAACGTCATTCATGACGAACTTGCCAAACGGCTTCAGGTCGCCGAGGTGCGGCACCTTGGCTGCCACTCGGGCGAAATCGTCGAGGGTGAGGTCAACCTCTGCCTCGTTCGCGATCGCGAGCAGGTGAAGCACCGCGTTCGTGGAGCCACCAAAGGCCATGACAACGGCAATGGCGTTCTCGAACGCCTCCTTGGTCATGATCTGGCGCGCCGTGATGCCGAGCCGCAGCATGTTGACGACGGCCTCACCTGACTTGTGCGCAAAGTAGTCGCGGCGTCGGTCAGCCGAGGGCGGCGAAGCCGAGCCAGGGATAGACATGCCGAGCGCCTCGCCCACGGAAGCCATGGTGTTGGCGGTGTACATGCCGCCGCACGCGCCTTCGCCGGGGCAGATCGCCTTCTCAATAGCGAGACGGTCCTCCTCGGACATCAGCCCCGCCGCGCAAGCGCCAACGGCCTCGAACGCGTCGATGATCGTCACGTCCTTGCTTGTGCCGTCGCTGAGCGTGACGTGGCCGGGCATGATCGATCCCGCGTACAAGAACACGGACGCGAGGTCGAGGCGCGCTGCCGCCATGAGCATTCCGGGAAGCGACTTGTCGCAGCCGGCGAGCAACACGGAGCCGTCGAGGCGCTCGGCCATCATCACGGTCTCGACGGAGTCGGCGATGATGTCGCGGCTCACGAGCGAGAAGTGCATGCCCTCATGCCCCATCGCGATCCCGTCAGACACGGAGATGGTGCCGAACTCGAGCGGGTAGCCGCCACCGGCGTGCACCCCGTTCTTAGAGGCCTGCGCGAGGCGCTGCAGCGACAGGTTGCACGGCGTGATCTCGTTCCATGACGAGGCGATGCCGATCTGCGGCTTGGCGAAGTCCTCGTCTCCAAGCCCAACCGCGCGGAGCATGCCGCGCGATGCGGTTGCCTCCAGGCCGTCGGTGACTTGCCGTGAGCGGGGCTTGATGTCTGGCGTTGACGTCATACGGGGAGTCTAGAACCGGCCCGACGCTGTGGTTGCGGAGAGCGCAAAAAGTGGGCTTGACGTTGACGCGGCGTCAACTTCTAGTATTTGTTACATGTTACGGATCTCCATTGCCCAAGCCGCCAAGCGGACAGGCGTCACGAGCCGCACCCTGCGGCACTACGACGCGATCGGCTTGCTCGCGCCGTCAGATGTTGGCCACGACGGCCGCCGCTACTACGGCGAGGACGAGCTGCTGCGACTTCAGCACATCCTGGTGCTCCGGGAACTTGGCGTTGACCTGACCACCACCGCCCGCGTGCTTGACGCCGCCCCCGGCGACGCCGTCGGGCTGCTTAAAGACCACCTGGCCGCGCTCACCAAGGAGCGCGACCGCTTCAACCGGCTCATGACAACCGTGAGCAAAACCATTGACCACCTTGAGAAAGGAACTGCCATGACCACCGACGAACTCTTTGAGGGATTCGCGCACAAGCGCTACGAGCCGGAGGCACGCGAGCGCTGGGGCGACGACGCAATCGACCGGTCAAATGCCAACTGGGAGCGCTTGGGAGACGAAGGCAAGAAGCGCCACATGGCGGCGGATCAACAGATCGTCGAGGCGCTCGGCGCGGCGGCACGGATTCACCTCACTGCGGACAGCGATGAGGTGCAAGAGGTCGTCGCGCGCCACTACGAGTGGCTCACGGCCATTTGGACTCCGAACGCTGAGGCGTACGTGTCGCTTACTCAGATGTACGTGGACGACGAACGCTTCCGCGCGCACTACGACGAGGTCACGCCTGGCGCGGCCGCGCTGCTTCGCGATGCGGCCGCAATCTACGCGGAGAAGCACCTCAACTGACGTCGGGTGTGGCGGGTCTCACTCCGAGTTTGGGAATGCTTGACGTTTCAAGTTCGTTGTCCAGGCAGTCGGCACTGTTGTCGAACCAATCCCCAGCCCCTCACGAGGAGTATTTGCCATGCGCATCGGAGTCATCGTCGGATCTCGCTCAACGACGTCCATCAACCGGACCGTCGCGAGCCACTTGCAGTCAATCGCCCCCCAAGGCGTTGAGTTGTTCGAGATTGACTGGCAGGGCCTGCCGTTCTACAGCCAAGACGCAGACCCTAATTTCCCCGAGGTGGCGCGCGAGTTCAAGCGAGAGATTGAAGGCGCGGACGGAATTATCATCGTGACTCCGGAATACTCCCGCTCGCTGCCAGGCGCACTCAAAAACGCGCTCGACTGGGCAGCTCGGCCCTACGGCCAGGGCTCCTTCAACGGCAAGCCCGTCTCCATCATGGGCGTCTCCGGTGGACCCATTGGCACGGCTGCCGCGCAGCAGCACTTGCGCGCGATCCTGGGTCATTACAACGCGCCGACGCTGGGGCAGCCGGAGGTATTCCTCCGTTTCAACCCCGAGGACTACGCAGGCGGAGCAATCCTCAACGAAGCCACTCGCGCCATCCTCGAACACTTCGTCAGCGCGTCCGCTGACCACGTCGCTTTGCACACGCGCCAGCCAGCCAACGTGTAGCTAGAGCCTCCAGTAGCGCCCCACGCCAACGCCCACCATGCGTTTGGCGCGGGGCGTTCTGCGTCCGGCTCCCAGCGCCGAACCCGTAAGGCGAGTAACTTCAGGGCTATGACGTCAGCTGAGGTGGACGCATGGATGGCGCGCTACAACAACCCGATGCGCGACGTCATGCAACGCGTGCGACACATCATGCTGCAAGCGGATGAGCGCCTCGACGAGACAATCAAGTGGCAGACGCCGACGTTTGTGTACAAGGGATTCCTCGCGAGCTTCTACCCAAAGTCAGAGTCCATGACCACCTTGGTGTTCCATGCGGGTCGCAAAATCCCTGGCAAATTCCCGCATCTTGAGGGAGCGGGCAAGGATGGCCTTGCGATGCACATCGTGTCGATCGCAGAGGCAGAGGAGCGTAGGGACGAACTCCAACAGATCGTCGCATCGTGGATTAGGGTCCGCGACCTCGCTGAGCCGCACTCCCCGCCAAACGTGTAGCGCGGCTACTCCGGAACCCACTCGCCGGTGCCCACAAAGTTCACCGGCGGTTGCCCAGCGATTCTCGCTCGGATCTGGGCGTGCACCAGGGCCGTGTAGCGGCGGTCAGTCAAAGGCGTCATTCCGCCTACGTGCGGCATCACGATGCAACCCGGCGCGTTCCAGAGCGGGTGGTCTGCCGGCAACGGTTCCGGCTCGGTGACGTCTAACCCTGCACGTAGCCGCCCAGACTGCAGCTCCGCGACAAGGGCGTCGGTGTCCACAACCGCACCTCGGCCTACGTTGATCAGCAGCGCGCCGTCCGGCATCGCGGCAAGAAAGGCTGCGTTGGCCATCCCTCGTGTCTCGTCGGTAAGCGGAGTCACGAGGACCACGATCTCCGCTTCCGGAAGCAGTTCCGGCAGGTCTTGCGCGGGATGCACGATCGTGCCGTCTGGCGCCATACGCGCGGACTGGCCAACGCCAACCACGTGCGCCTCACACGCACGCATTCGCGCTCCGATCTCTGAACCAATCGAGCCGTAGCCAACGATAAGGACCCTGCGGTCGGCAAGCGACGGCGGGTATGTATCGCCACGCCAGTCACGATTGCGCTGTGCCTCGAGAAGTTCGGGGAACATGCGCTGGCTCGCGAGCGCCAGCGTCAGCGCCATTTCCGCGGTGCGCGTGTCGTGGACGCCCCGCGCGTTGGCGAGCGCCACCTCCTTGGGCACGATTGGCAGCGCATGCTCGTACCCGGCGGAAGGAATCTGAACCACCGCAAGGTTTGGCAACTGGGCAAGTCGCGAATACACGCGACGGCCGCCGGTCTTGTGCGGAATGCAGACGATCTCAACGGCCTCACGTTCGCGATCTGGAATGTCCCCCGCGCGCGGATCCCAGATGACGAGCCGCACGTCTGGGCCCACGTTCCCCAGAGCCTCGGCGACGTCGCGATCTGGCACGGAAACTGTGAGCATGCCGCCAGTCTCGCACGCAACCCGCCGTGTTGCGGCAGCCTCAGACGCGCGCCGGCACGGGGTCTGCGAGCAGCGGTCCAAACGCGAGTTCGGCGGCGCCGAGCGCCAAGATCGCGTCGCCTAGCGCTGCGCGCGTGATCGATACATCCGCTGCTAGCGGAGGCAGCGTCTGTTCCTCGACGGCACCATGAACCGCGTCGGCGTGCTGTTCAAGAATCTCAGCCAGGAAGCCACCAACCACCACAAGTTCCGGGTTGAAGGCGGACATGACGTTGGCGATGCCGCCGCCAAGGACCTCTGCCTGCCGCGCGGTCTCCGCGGCGCGCGCGGCGCCGGTCAGCCCCGCAAGCCTGCGCACATTCACTTGCGTCTCAAGGCAGCCAATACGGCCACAGTCGCACTGATCGGACACCCCGCGAACCACCATGTGGCCAAACTCGCCTCCGTGCCCCCGCGCTCCGGTCATGAGGCGACCGCCAACGAGCGCGGCTCCACCGATGCCGGAGGTAGAACCGTTGAGGTAAAGCACGTCCCGCGAGCCGCGAGCCGCGCCAAAGTGAACTTCTGCAAGGAGCGCGACGTTTGCGTCGTTACCCACATGCACCGGCATGCCAAGCAGCTCGGACCACGGCTGCGCGATTGCCTCGTCGCGCCAACCAAGGTGCGGCGCATTGACTACCGTCCCGCCGTCAAAATCAACCAAACCAGGTACGGCAACGCCCGCGCCTACCAGGCCCGACGCTTCCTCACCCACGAGCGAAGCGGCAAGTCGAGCGGCGGCCTGGGCAGCGTCGGCCGGGCTGGGTACCGAAGCAAAGGGAGCCGACGCCTCCGCGAGAACTTCGCCACCGAGGCCAACGACGGCGACGCGGACGGCGTCGATGTCCGGGTTGATCGCGAGTGCGCGAACCGCGTTTGAAGGGCGAATGACGGGGCTTGGGCGGCCAACTGACCGCTCGGGGTGTGGTTCATCCGTGGTGACAAGGCCCGCCTCTTCGAGGATCGCGACCATGGCGCCGATGGTCGATCGATTGAGGCCCGTGTCTCTTGTCAGGTTGGCGCGGGAGACTTCGCGCCCGTAGTGAACGGCGCTGAGCACGGTGGACAGATTGTGGCGGCGAACGGACTCGTTGCGCGCTCCTCCTGGTGCGCGCACGGTCCAGGGCTGCGAGGCCTGCGCTGGCGTGTCAACCATGTCGCTCCAATCTTTTGACATTGCTCGACCAGCAGTATATGTTGCCGGTTACAACATAAGTAGCTTTTCTTTTAGGAGTGTTGCAATGGCGCCCACGCCCACCCCGGCGGACAAGTTCTCATTCGGCCTGTGGACCCTTGGCTGGAATGCCCAGGATCCCTTCGGTGGCCCTACGAGGCCAAACCTTGATAACCCCGCAGCGATTCGCAAGCTTGCCGAACTCGGCGTGTGGGGCATCACGTTCCACGACGACGACGTCTTCCCGTTCGGCTGCTCTGACTCCGAGCGCCAGACGGCGATCGACAACCTCGTTGCTGCTTGCGATGAGACCGGCATCGTGGTCGAGATGGTCACGACCAACCTCTTCTCTCACCCTGTCTTCAAGGACGGCGGCTTCACCTCGAACGACCGCGGTGTTCGCCGCTTCGCTCTTCGCAAGGTGCTCCGCAACATCGACCTGGCTGCGGAACTTGGCGCCAAGACGTTCGTGATGTGGGGCGGCCGCGAAGGCGCAGAGTACGACAGCGCCAAGGACATCAACGCGGCGCTCGAGCGCTACCGCGAGGCCGCAAACCTGCTCGGCGACTACGTCACCGAAAAGGGCTACGACATCAAGTTCGCTATCGAGCCCAAGCCCAACGAGCCTCGCGGCGACATCCTGCTGCCGACAATTGGCCACGCGATGGCGTTCATCAACTCGCTTGAGCGCCCCGAACTCGTTGGCCTCAACCCCGAGGTTGGTCACGAGCAGATGGCGGGGCTCAACTTCACCGCGGGAATCGCCCAGGCGCTCTTCCACGACAAGCTCTTCCACATTGACCTCAACGGCCAGCGTGGAATCAAGTACGACCAGGACCTCGTGTTTGGTCACGGCGACCTGCACAACGCGTTCTCGCTCGTTGACCTGTTGGAGAACGGCAGCCCCAACGGCGGCCCCACCTACGACGGTGCCCGCCACTTCGACTACAAGCCTTCTCGTACAGAAGACGAGAACGGCGTGTGGGACTCGGTCAAGGCGAACATGTCGATGTACCTGCTGCTCAAGGAGCGTGCGGCGGCATTCCGTGCGGACCCCGAGGTGCAGGAAGCCCTTCAGGCGGCTCGCGTTTACGAGCTCGGCCAGACCACGCTTGGCGACGGCGAGACCGCTGCCGACCTGATCGCGGACCGTGCCTCGTACGAGGACTTTGACCCCCAGGCCTACTTCGGTGGCAAGGGATTCGGCTTCGTCCGTCTGCAGCAACTTGCCTCCGAGCACCTCATGGGTGCCCGCGGCTAGTCGCAACTCGAACCACCACTGAGGGCAAGGGGAGGCAATGACACTGGTCGCCGGTGTGGACTCGTCCACGCAAAGCTGCAAGGTCGTTATTCGCGACCTCGAAACGGGCGCTGTTGTGCGCTCGGGTCGCGCCAGCCACCCTGACGGCACCTCCGTTGACCCCGCTCACTGGTGGACCGCTCTACTTGAGGCGATTGCCGCCGCAGGTGGGCTTGAGGATGTCGCTGCCATCAGCGTTGGCGGGCAACAGCACGGCATGGTTGCCCTTGCGTCAGACGGCAGTGTGATTCGCGATGCGCTCCTGTGGAACGACACCCGTTCCGCAGGAGCCGCCGCGGACCTCATCTCTGAGTTTGGCGCCGAGGCGCTCGCCGAACGCACCGGACTGGTGCCGGTTGCCAGCTTCACGTCCACCAAACTGCGGTGGCTTCGTGATGCAGAACCAGAAAACGCTGCGCGCGTTGCCGCAGTCGCACTTCCCCACGATTGGCTTACGTGGCGCCTTCGAGGCTACGGGCAGGATTTTGAGTCCCCGCTCGGCCCCAACCTCGAGGCGCTCACCACGGACCGGTCGGACGCGTCGGGCACGGGGTACTGGAGCCCCACCTCCGATGAGTACGACCGCGACCTGCTCTCCGCCGCGCTCGGGCATGACGCAGTCCTGCCGCGAGTGCTCGGGCCGGCGGAGAGCCCAGGCTTAGTTCACGAATCCATCGCCGCGAGCACGCCCGTGCTGGGCGTTGGAGCGGGAGACAACGCAGCCGCGGGCCTTGGGCTCGGCGCTGCGGCCGGCGACGTGGTGGTGTCCATAGGCACGTCCGGCACCGTCTTTGCCGTCACCGCTGAACCCATCCGCGATGTCAGCGGAACCGTTGCGGGCTTCGCGTCCGCATCCGGAGACTTCCTCCCCCTGATCGCCACCTTGAATGCCGCGCGCGTCCTCGACGCCTTTGCGCGCATTCTTGGCGTCGATCACCATGAGCTGAGCCGCCTCGCGCTCGACGCCGAACCGGGCGCGGGCGGCTCTCTTCTTGTCCCGTATTTTGAGGGCGAGCGAACACCCAACCTGCCGCATGCGACGGCGTCGCTGACGGGACTCACGCTCGCCTCCGCGACGCGCGAGAACCTGGCCCGTGCCGCGTTCGAAGGCATGCTGTGCGCCCTCGCCGATGGCATGGACGCGATCCTCAGTCAGGGTGTTGAGTCCAAGCGTGTTCTCATCGTCGGTGGCGCGGCCCAATCCCCCGCCGTCGCCGAGGTCGCATCCCAAGTCTTCTCCGTTCCAGTGGAGATCCCAGAGCCGGGCGAGTACGTCGCCGCAGGCGCTGCCGTGCAGGCAGCATGGACGCTTACCGGTGCACGACCCGAGTGGCCCGTGGCGACCTTCGCCTCGCCCGCACCGGATTCGCGGCCGGAGATTCGCGCGGCCTACGCGGTCGCGGCCTCGACGTACCGCGACTGAACCCTTCCAGACGGCCCGCCGGGTGTGGCTGTGCGCGGTAGCCGAGCCAGCGTCGGGCCTTCGCGAGTGCCCAGAAATCCCCTTCTGGGGTGCCTAGCGAACCGAAGTCATACCCACGAGGAATGTCATTGAACGGGTTGCGTCACTTGGTGCGCGTAGCGGGCGGCGGCGCTGTGGATTTGCGAATCACAAGTTCCGTAGGCATGCGCACGTGCGTTTCGCGCTCCTTGCCCGCGAGCAGGTCAAGCAACATCTCCATGGCAGCGTGCCCCATTGCGCCAAGGGGCTGACGCACGGTCGTGAGGCTAGGCGAAACGAGCGAGGCCTGGGGAATGTCATCGAAACCAATGACAGACACGTCCTCGGGCACGCGAAGCCCGAGCATCTTTGCGGCGCTCAACACGCGAATTGCAGTCACATCGTTCGCGGCAAAGATCGCGGTTGGCCGCTGTGGGAGGGCAAGCATCTCGAGGGCGAGCGCTTCGGCAACATCGGGGTCGTAACGCGACTCCCGCACGTAGTGCATTGGAGTCGGCAGTCCGGCGCCCTTCATCGCGTCGCGGTAGCCGTGCTCACGAAGTCGCGAAGAGTCCAGCTCCGTACGACCCCCGAGGAACCCGATGCGCTCGTGGCCAAGTTCAACGAGGTGGCGGGTGGCAGCCAGTGCGCCAGCATACGAATCTGCGTCAACGGTGGGCACCTGGTTAGGTCCGTAGTGTGGGTCGATCGCGACAACAGGAACGATGAAGTTCACGTCTGACGTGGTTGGAGTCACCACAACGGCTCCGTCGATCAAGGTGCCGCCAAGGCGAGCGATCGAACGACGCTCCCAGCCGTGGCGCTCGCCACCGGCGTGACTGAGGAGTTCCCACGTAGTGCCGCGAGTGAGAGCTGCCGCACCTTTGATGATCTCTGCTGAGTACGGTTCAAAGTCGGCAACCAAGATTCCAAGCACGTTGGTGCTGGCAGATCGTAGGCTCGAGGCGGAGAGGTTCCCCACGTAGCCGAGTTCGTCAATAAATCCTTGTACGAGTTCGATCGTGTCTTTGGAAACGCCGTAGCGGCCGTTGACGACCTTTGAAACGGTCGCAACAGAGACACCGGCACGCTCGGCGACGTCGGCGAGCTTTACCCGAGAGGGAGGCTTCATGTCGCACATAGTAGCCCCTAACAGTTCGTAACGAAAACGTTATCGACAACGTTTGACGAGAACGTTATCGAAGTGCCAGACTTCCGGTGTTCGGCATAGATCAACGACGATCCGAAAGGACACAACCCATGGCGCACATGCGACGAATGGCCGCAATCGCGGCCCTCGCTGCTTCCTCCGCGCTGGTGCTCGCCGCATGCACCAGCCCCTCGGAGGACCCCACATCCGGACCTACGGACACGGGAAGCAACTCAGAACCCGTCACCCTCACCTGGTGGCACAACGCGGTAGCCGGCGACAACGGCGAAAACCCTCTTGGTGACCTGTGGCAGTCAGTGGCGGATGAGTTCACCGCTGACCACCCCAACGTCACCATCGAGATCGAGCAGATCCAGAACGAGGACCTGCAGCGCACTCGTATCCCCACCGCACTGCAGTCGGGTGACGCACCCGACATCTTCCAGCAGTGGGGCGGCGGCGAGCTCGCAGCCCAGGTCGAGGCTGGCTACCTGATGGACCTCACCGGTCCTCTGGCAGACACGATCTCGAGCCTCGGTGGCGCTGTTGCACCGTGGCAGACCGCGGGCTCCACGTACGGCATCCCGTTCCAGTTCGGTGTTGAGGGCATCTGGTACCGCAAGTCGCTCTTCGAGCAGGCTGGCATCACCGGCGAACCCGCAACGATGGCCGAGCTCGGCGACGCCGTGAACAAGCTCAAGGCTGCAGACATTGTCCCGATCGCCGTTGGCGCCGGTGACAAGTGGCCTGCCGCTCACTGGTGGTACAACTTCGCGCTGCGTTCTTGCTCGAAGGACGTCCTCCAGGCCTCCGGCACCTCGTTCGACTTCAGCGACGCGTGCTGGGTCCAGGCAGGTAAGGACCTCGAAGAGTTCATCGGAACCGAGCCCTTCCAGCCTGACTTCACCTCCACGGTTGCCCAGACCGGTGCGACCTCTTCCGCTGGCATGGTTGCCACCGGTACGGCCGCTATGGAGCTCATGGGCCACTGGAACGCGTTCGTTTACGACGGCTTCATGGAGACCGACGAAGACAAGGCTGCGCTGAGCGCTGACCTTGGCTGGTTCCCGATGCCTGCAACTGCGTCCGGCGCGGGTGACCCCACCGCCGCACTCGGTGGCGGCGACGGCTTCAGCTGCTACATCGACGCACCTGCAGTTTGCGCGGACTTCCTCGCATACATTGCAAGCGCCGACGTCCAGAAGCGCTTCGCTGCTGAGGTTGGCGGCCTGCCCGTTAACCCTGAGGCCGCGGACTCCGTGACCAACGAAAACCTGAAGGAGCTCGCAGCCGTGGCCGGTAACGCCGGTTACGTCCAGCTCTGGCTCGACACCACCTACGGACCTAACGTTGGTGGCGCTATGAACGACGGCATCGTCGCCATCTTCGGTGGCAGCGGTGACGCCCAGGGCGTGGTTGACGGCATGACTGCCGCCGCCGTCGTCCAGTAGTCCGAGCACACAACCTAAGTACAAGAAAGCGAGGCTCTTTCGTGTCAACGATCGAGACCTCGGGCAAGGCAGCGGGCCCCGTCGGCGATACGTCGTCGGCGGGGCCCCGCAATGTCAGCCCGGACCTGATGGCGATGCGTCGCCGGGACCAGCGTCGTAAGTGGAGCGAGATCGCCCTCTTCACCAGTCCCGCCCTTATTCTTTTCGCGCTGTTCGTGGTGTTCCCCGTCGCCTCTGCGGCCCGGTACAGCCTCTACAAGTGGAATGGCGTCAAAAAGTTCTCTGAGGCAGAATTCATTGGCTTCGAGAACTACACCCGCGCGCTGTGGGGCGGCAACGATCCCGCTACGCAGCAGGCGTTCAAAACCGCGTACAGCGAACCGTTCTGGCAGGCAGTGGGCCACAACGTCCTGATCATCGTGGCGTCGATGGCCATCCAGCTGCCGCTTGCGCTGATCATCGCGCTCATCCTCAACCGCAAGTTCCCCGGACGCAGCATCGTGCGCGTCATCATCTTCGCTCCGTACGTCATCAGCGAAGTTATCGCGGGCGTCATGTGGTTCATCATCTTTGACCCGTACGGCATCGCCACCAAGTTTGTGGAGTCGATCGGGTTGAGCGCTCCAGACGGCGGTTGGTTCGAATCCCAAACCTGGGGAATATGGACCGTCTTCTTCGTTGTGACGTGGAAGTACCTTGGTCTCGCCATCATCCTGTTCCTCGCTGGCCTCTCCGGCGTACCGCAGGAACTCCAAGAGGCCGCCTCTATCGATGGCGCCAGCTGGTGGCAGGTTCAGCGTCGCATCAACATCCCGCTCATTGGCCCCACGATTCGCATCTGGGTGTTCTTGTCGCTCATCGGATCCATCCAGCTATTCGACATGGTTTGGGTCCTCAACCGCGGCGGAACCCAAGGCCAGTACGCAACAATTGCGACCTTCATGATGCAGTTCGGCTACTTCCGTAAGGACGTGGGCTTTGGATCCGCAGTGGCGGTCATCATGTTCTTGATCTCGCTGCTCGTTGCGGTTGGCTACATGCTCACCGTGCTACGCCGCGACAACGACAACTCAGAAGTTGCGAGGTAGGACCATGACCGCAACCCTCAACCAAGCGCCACCCGTCAGCCCGACGGACGAGTCGCCCGCTCCCGTAGCGTCACCTAGACGTGGCGGCGGCATGAATTCAAGCGTCATCCTCGCGATCCTCGTTGGCCTCATCGGCATCGCACTGACGCTCGGCCCAGTCCTCTACCTGATAGTTGGCGGATTCCGGACTCAGGGCAACCTGACCTCCAACCCCACAGGGCTGCCTGACCCGTGGATGTGGCAGAACTACGCCGACATCCTCAAGGAAGGCATCTTCTGGAGGCAGCTATTCAACTCACTGGTCGTGGCGCTTGGCACCACCATCGGCGTTGTGCTGTTCGGCACCATGGCCGCGTACCCCCTTGCGCGTTACCGCTTCAAGGGCCGCGAGGTCATCTACTTGGTGTTCGTCACCGGCCTGATGTTCCCGCTCACCGTTGCGGTGCTGCCGCTGTACTTCATCATCAAGAACTTGGGCCTTACAGGCAGCCTGTGGGGTCTGATCATTCCGCAGATCGCATTTGCTCTGCCCGTGACGGTCATCATCATGCGGCCGTTCTTGCGTGCCATCCCCAACGAACTCGAGGAGGCGGCATCGGTTGATGGCGTCACCCGCGTCGGCTTCTTCTGGCGAGTAGTGCTACCTCTTGCACGCCCCGGAATGATCACCGTTGGTGTGCTCGCGTTCATCGGCTCGTGGAATGCGTACCTCTTGCCGCTGCTTCTGCTCACCGGTGATGCAGAGTCCATGACTCTGCCGCTTGGTGTCACGCAGTTCCAAGGCGAACACGCGTCGGCGACCACGCTGATCATGGCGTACACGTCGCTGTCGATGGTGCCCGCACTCGTCTTCTTCTTGCTCCTCGAACGCCGCATCGTCGACGGTCTCACGGGCGCAGTTAAGGGCTGACGCATGACCACCGTGCACCCGGGCTTGCCCGCGCCCGCGCATCCTGCGTCGGACCGCGTAGCCGCGATCATTTCCCAGTTGACCCTGCGCGAAAAGCTCGCCCAACTCGTAGGGCTGTGGCAAGACGAGGCAGGCGACGTCGTGGCCCCCCTTCAGGGGCAACAAGTCGCAACGCTCGGGCTTGCCGAGGCTCTCGCTGACGGCCTCGGTCACATCACCAGGGTCTACGGAACCAACCCCATCGAACCTGATGAGCGCGCGGCTTGGCTTTGGGACGTGCAGAGGCAGCTCGTGAATGGCACGCGCCTGGGAATCCCTGCGATCGTCCACGAGGAGTGCCTCACGGGGCTCGCCGCGTGGAAGGCTGCGACGTTCCCCTCCCCTCCCGCGTGGGGTGCAACCTTTGACCCCGAGCTCGTCGAAGAGATGGCGGGACTCATCGGGTCGTCTATGCGTTCGCTTGGCATTCACCAGGGGCTCGCCCCCGTGCTTGATGTGGTGCGCGACCCGCGCTGGGGGCGGGTCGAGGAATGCATCGCGGAAGACCCATACCTTGTGGGCGCCGTTGGCACGTCCTTTGTACGCGGTCTACAAGGCGCTGGCGTCCACGCGACGCTCAAGCACTTTGTCGGCTACTCGGCGTCGGCGGCAGGTCGCAACTTCGGTCCCGTGCATGCGGGCCCACGAGAAATTGCGGACGAGCTGCTAATCCCGTTCGAGATGGCCGTCAAGGACGGAGGCGTGCGCTCTGTCATGCCTTCCTACACGCAACTCGATGGAGTGCCGACGCACGGGGACGCGTCATTGCTCACCGATCTTCTTCGTGACCGGTGGGGATTCGACGGAGTTGTCGTCGCCGACTACTTCGGCGTGGCGTTCCTAGAGGTGCTGCACGGCCTGGCCGGCGACTTGGCGGACGCCGCCGGCCAGGCCCTTGCAGCTGGTGTCGATGTTGAGCTGCCCAGCGGCAACGCCTATCTTGACCCGCTCGAGCGAGCTGTCGAGGATGGTCGCGTGCCGATGGAGTTTGTGGATCGGGCGCTCGCTCGCGTCTTGTCGCAGAAGGAAGAGCTCGGTCTGCTCGACGCGAAATTCGACGAGGCGCCTCCCACCGGCGTCGATCTCGACTCCCCCGAACACCGCAGGGTCGCTCGAGCTGTCGCGGAGCGTTCCGTCATTCTTCTCAGCAATGACGGCACACTTCCCCTTGCCGATGACACCAAGATTGCGCTGATCGGCCCCAACGCCGACCGCTCTTCCGCGCTGTTCGGTTGCTACTCGTTCGTAAACCACGTTCTGACCCACCGCCCTGGCTTCCCCATGGGCTTCGAGGCGCCGACGGTTCACGAGGTGCTGTCTCAGAGCCGGAACATCGACTACGTGCAGGGTTGCGAGGTGAACTCCGAAGACACGAGCGGGTTCGCCGCTGCCGTGACCGCGGCCTCAGCCGCAGATGTTGCCGTAGTCGTCGCGGGCGACCACGCGGGACTCTTTGGCCGTGGGACTAGCGGCGAGGGCTGCGACGTCGATTCGCTCGAGCTTCCCGGCGTGCAGCGTCAACTGATTGAGGCGGTCGTGGCAACGGGAACGCCCGTCGTGCTCGTGCTCATGACGGGCCGTCCATACGCCGTCGGGTGGGCCGTTGAAAGCTGCGCGGCTGTAATCCAAACGTTCTTCCCTGGCGAAGAAGGAGGCGCCGCGGTGGCGGGTGTACTGACCGGGCGAGTAAACCCGTCGGGCCGCTTGCCCATCACGATGCCGCGCTCAACGGGTACCCAGCCGTACACCTACTTGCACACCGCCCTCGGTGGCGACAGCGACGTGACATCGGTTGACACTGAACCCGTGCGCCACTTTGGCTTTGGGCTGTCGTACACGGAGTTTGAGCACGGCCCGCTCACCGTTTCCAACGAGGTAGCGGCCGACGGCGTGCTCACCGCGAGCGTCACGGTCACCAATGTGGGCGGTCGTGCCGGCGATGACGTTGTCCAGCTGTATGTGCGCGACGTTCTCGGTTCTGTCTCGCGGCCAGTAGCGCAACTCGTGGGCTTCAAGCGCGTTGCGCTAGCTGCTGGCGAGAGCGCGACAGTCAGTTTTGTGGTGCCAACAACGCGATTGGCGTTCTCAGACCGTTCGCTCACGCGAATCGTTGAGCCTGGCGACTTTGAGGCGTGGATCGGAGACAGCGCAACGCGGGTTTCCGAGGCTCGCTTTGCGGTCGTGGGCCCGGTGCACGCGGTAAGCGAAACCGATGCGCGTCTCACCACGGCAACAGTCATAACTCACGGGGTCACAGCGGATTCCCTAGTTTGACCACGTACGGCCATCGCACGGGTCGGCTCGACGTTCGTGTAAACGGCGCTCGGCCGGGAGATCGCGTTGTTGTATCGCAGGCTTCCCACCAGTTCGCGTTCGGCAACATTGGGTTTGAACTGCTTGACGCGGTGACGGCCGGCGCCGTTGACGAGGCGTTCGCGCGCGACTGGCTTGCGCTCTTCAACCAGGCAACGCTGCCGTTCTACTGGCGGCAGTTCGAGCCCACTGAGGGCGCGCCAAACACTGACCCCATGATGGACGGCGCGCGCTGGTTCGCTGATCGCGGGGTGCGCCTCAAGGGACACCCGCTCGTGTGGCACACGCTTGCGCCGCAGTGGCTGCTCGGACGCTCTGCTGGTGAAGTGGAGCGGGCGCTCCGCGAACGCATTACCCGCGATGTCACCAGGTTTGCTGGACTCGTGGACGAGTGGGACGCGATCAATGAGGCGGTCATCATGCCGCGCTTTGTCGCCGAGGCGAACGCGATCACTCCCCTCGCGGCCAACGTCGGTTCGGTGGAGATGGTGCGGCTCGCCTTCGAGACGGCGCGCGCGGCAAACGATCGCGCCAAACTTGTGCTCAATGACTTCTTGCTTACGGACGAGTACGCGCGGCTCATCGCCGACTGCCTCGATGCCGGGATTGACATCGACGCGATTGGCCTCCAAACGCACATGCATCAGGGCTTTCGCGGCGAGGACGAGTTGGGGCAGATCCTTGAGCAGTTTGGCACCTTTGGCCTGCCGCTGCAGTTAACAGAGACCACGCTTGTCTCCGGCGACCTTATGCCAGAGCACATCGACGACCTCAACGATTACCAGGTAGAACACTGGCCAAGCACTCCCGAGGGCGAGGAGCGTCAGGCCGACGACATCGCGCGCCACTATCGCATGTGCGTTGCGCATCCTCTGGTCGAGTCGGTGACCTATTGGGGGCTGCAGGACGGCGCGATGTGGCTTGGCGCCCCTGGTGGTTTGGTCCGTGCGGACGGGACCCGCAAGCCCGCCTATGACACCCTCGAGGGTCTGATCCGGGGTGAGTGGTGGGTCGCTCCCACCGAGCACGTGGTTGGCGTGGACGGCCGAATCCCGGTGTCTGGGTGGGGCGGTTGCTATCGCATCGAGGGCCCCGCGGGGAGCGCGAAGGTCACCGTCGAGGCAGGTCAGTCTGCTACGGCTACCGCGACTCTTGTGTAGTGGGTTGCGAGGTCCCGCAACTCTTGTGTAGTGGGTTGCCAGGCGAGTCTCTGCGACTGGCTCTCGCTGGCTCTCGCCGGCTCTCCCGTGCCTGCCGTCACCTACTTGCCGTCACCTACTTGCCGTCACCTACTTGCCGTCACCTACTTGCCGTCACCTACTTGCCGTCACCTACTTGCCGTCACCTACTTGCTGTCACCTACTTGCTGTCACGTGCTTGCTGTCACGCACCAACGGGCAGCGTGAAGGTCCAGCCGTCATCTAGCGCAGCATCGACAACGCGGCGAACGGCCTCTACCGTGCCTGACCGGTCTCCCCCGCCGTCGTGGCAAAGCACCAGCTGGCCGCGGGTCAGGGACTCCCACAACCGTGCCTCGAGCACGTCTGGGTCTTGTTCTGCCCAGTCGCCAATGTGATTGATCACGTCAAGCGGCTGCATCCCTAGTTGGACCGCAACCTCGCGGGTGACACCCCAGGAGCCATTGGGCGCGCGCCAGAACGGGACCGCTACCGGAAACTGCGCGGCTTCGCGAATGATCTCGAGGTTACGAACCATGTCTGCCCGGACTTCCTCTGCCGTCCACTCCCCCATGTCCGCAAAGCTCGTCGAGTGGTTGCACAGCACGTGCCCCTCGCTGACAATGCGACGGAGGATCTCGGCACCTCCGGGCGCCTGGATGCAGGCTCCCACAACGGCGAACACCGCGATGATGCCTCGATCGTGCAAGAAGTCCAAGAGTTCGGCCGTATCCGCACCGTTGGGGCCGTCGTCAAAGGTCAGCGCGGCGACCAGGCCCTCACCTTGTGCAGCGCGTACAGGTACAGGGCTCAGTTCCCAGGTCATGACCCAAGTCTGGCAGGCTAACGTCATGGCAAAGGCTCACATTTCCCTGGACCCGTCGGCAATCGTTGCAACTGTGGATCGGCGCCTGTTTGGCAGCTTCGTAGAACACCTCGGCCGCTGCGTCTACACCGGCATTTACGAGCCCGGCCATCCCACGGCAGATGCCCTTGGCTTTCGCCAAGACGTGCTCGCCCTGGTGCGTGAACTCGGCGTGAGCACCATCCGGTACCCGGGCGGCAATTTTGTGTCCTCGTACCGATGGGAAGACGGCGTGGGCCCGCTGGAAGAACGCCCTGTTCGGCTCGATCTGGCGTGGCACTCGACGGAGACCAACGAGTTTGGCACCGACGAGTTCATGGCGTGGTGCGCTGCGGCGGATGTGGAGCCGATGATGGCCGTCAACATTGGCACTCGCGGCACTGCGCAGGCGCTTGACCTGCTCGAGTACTGCAACCACCCTGGCGGCACCGCACTGAGCGACACACGCCGCGCGAATGGCAGCGAGCGCCCGTACGGAGTGCGCATGTGGTGTCTAGGGAACGAGATGGACGGGCCGTGGCAGGTGGGGCAAATGACGCCCGAGCAGTACGCGCGTGCGGCGCTGGACATGGCGCGGACGATGCGTAAGTTCGATCCCACCCTAGAACTCGTTGCATGCGGATCGTCGGGGACCACAATGCCGACCTTTGGCGAATGGGAACGCGCGGTCCTTGAACTCTGCTTTGACGAGGTGGACTTCATCTCCGCGCATGCCTATTACGACCCCTCGGACGGCGACCTGCGACGGTTCCTTGCCTCGGCGACGGATATGGATCGCTTCATTACAACGGTTGTTGGCATCGCCGACGAGGTCGCTGCCGCCCGCGGCAGCGACAAACGCATCGCGCTCTCGTTCGATGAATGGAATGTCTGGCGAATGTCCGCGCCAACGAACCCCATTCCAGAGGGCGATGACTGGCCAGTGGCGCCACCTTTGCTCGAGGACGTCTACACCCTTGCCGATGCCGTGGTTGTCGGTTCGCTGCTGATTACCTTGGTCCGTCACGCGGGTCGCGTGCGAGCCGCCTCACTCGCTCAGCTCGTCAACGTGATCGCGCCGATCATGACTTCTCCCGGTGGCGATGCGTGGCGCCAGACCACGTTTTTTCCGTTCTCCCTGACGTCCCCGCTCGCTGGCTCTGCCGTGCTCGCGACCGAGCGACCCAGCGAGTTTGTGGACGCCGTCGCCACGTGGGACGGAGCGGACACCGTGACAGTGTTGGCGGTGAATCTCGATGCAGACTCCGCGCACACCCTGTCGCTCGACTTGGCGGCGGGCCTTGCAAGCGGCGCGTCCGCGCGTCCCATCGCCTCGGCAGAGGTCACGCTCCTGAGCGGCCCTGATCCCCTCGCGACAAACACCGCAAGCGACCCCCACCGGGTCACGCCAACGGTGACGAGCGCCGTCGTCGAGGACGGGACGGTAGCCCTTGAGTTGCCCGCAGTTAGTTGGGCTGCGGTTCGGCTGACTCTGGGATAGCGGCTGAGTCTGGGATAGCGGCTGAGTCTGGGATAGCGGCTGCCGCGCCGGGCTCTTCGGCCGTTGGCACCTGGCCGGGCTCTTCGGCCGTTGGCACCTGGCCGGGCTCTTCGGCCGTTGGCACCTGGCCGGGCTCCCCTGCCGGCCGGTGCTCCCTCACGTAGGTGAGCGCGACCCTCCCGCCTGGTGTGAGGAACGCCAGGCCGGCCAAGAGGAACATCAACGATCCCGCGATCATGAGGATCGCTTGCACGGAAATGACGTTGGCGAGAGGCCCGAAGACGACCATGCCAAGCGGCATCGACACTGCGCCTACGATGCTCACGAACCCGAATACACGCCCAAGGCGATCGGGTTCCACAGACTCCTGAAGCACCGTGAAGGCGGGTGTGGTGAAGAACGGTATTCCGAAGCCGATCAGGAACATCACCGTAAGGAAGACCCACAGAACGGGAGACAGTCCCAGTGCCAGCGTGAGGGCGCTTAGCGCGATCGTTGACCAGATGATCAGCGACGTCCTCTGGAACCGGTCTCCCCAGGCGGCGACCAAGGCGCCCGCGATCATCATGCCAATAGAGAACGCAAGTTCAAGTGCGGTGAGCTTCCACACTTCCTCACCAAAGGACCGCACGAGCATGAGTGGCGTAAGCATCGAGGGAGCCGCAGCCAGCACCATGATTCCGCCAAACAGCAAGAGCAGCCATCGCACGAACGTGTGGGAACTGACGTAGCGAAATCCCTCGCGCAGGTCATCAAAGTAGCCCACCCGCTCGCTCGCCCGCAGGACGGCTTTAAGCGGCACCAGTGCAAGGAGCCCGATGCCGATAGCGGCCGTGACCACATCGATGAAGAAGATGTATTCGAGGTCAACGGTGGCATAGAGAAGGGCGGCGAGAGCCGGAGCGACGATCATCATCGCGGACTGAATCGTGCCGTTGATGCCGTTGATTCGCATGAGCTTTTCTGTGGGCACGATTTGCGGAAGCGCGGCCCCAACGGCGGGCGCTTGGATGCCCGCGCCGGCGGAGCGCACTGCGAGCACCGCGAAGATCAGCCACAACTCCTCAACGCCGTTGAGCATCAACAGGGCGAGCGCAAGGGTCGCGGCGGCGATGGACGCGTCTGCACCCATGATCAGGAACTTGCGGTTGTGACGGTCAGCCCACACGCCGCCAAAGATCGACAAGATCGCTTGCGGCAAGAATCCAAATACGACGCACAGCGCGAGAATCGTGCCGTCCTTGGTCGTCAGCGTCAGGTACCACAGCACCGCGTACTGCACGAGCGAGGAGCCGAGCAGTGAGACCGTCTGCCCGCCAAGGAACAGCGACACGTTGCGAACCCACGCGCGGTCAGCCACCTGGGGCGCACCCTCAGCTGTGGATTCGGTGGCGGCCATGCACTCATTGTGCCGGAACGATCCGACACAGGCAGGGGTTAGGCCTCAACCCCCGCGCGCGCGAGGATGATTTCCCGCACTCGTCCAGCGTCGGCCTGCCCACGCGTGGCCTTCATGACGGCACCAACAATCGCACCCGCAGCCTGCACCTTGCCCTCGCGGATCTTCTCAAGAACATCTGGTTGCGCGGCAAGTGCCTCGTCAACGGCGGCCTCGAGCGCGGAGTCGTCGCTCACCACAACAAGGCCACGCGCCTCAACAACAGCGGCAGGCGAACCCTCGCCAGCCAGCACACCCTCGAGTGCCTGGCGGGCAAGCTTGTCGTTGATGGTCCCTGCGTCGACGAGCCCCTGGAGTTCGGCAATGTCCGACGCTGTGACTGGCAAGTCCTGCAGCGTCACCTCTCGCTCGTTGGCAGTGCGGGCGAGTTCGCCGAGCCACCACTTTCTAGCGGCCTGCGGTGCGGCACCGGCAGCAACCGTGTCGGCGATGAGGACCAGGGCGTCCGCGGCAACGGCATCGCGCATCTCAAGTTCGCTGAAGCCCCACTCCTCGCGAAGCCGCGAACGCATTCTGGACGGGTGCTCCGGAATGGTTCCGCGCAGTTCCTCGACCCAAGCCCGCGACGGCTCAACGGGAAGCAGGTCTGGCTCTGGGAAGTAGCGGTAGTCCTCCGCCTGCTCCTTCGAACGCCCTGGCGTTGTCGACGAGGTGTCCTCGTGCCAGTGACGCGTCTCCTGGATGACGGGCTGTCCGGCGAGCAACAGCTCCGCCTGGCGGCCGGCCTCGTAATGAACCGCGCGTTCGATTGCACGCAGGGAGTTGACGTTCTTGGTCTCCGAGCGCTTGCCAAACGGCACCGCGGACTGAGACGCAGCGTCGGGCGCTTTGGGGCGGAGCGAAAGGTTCACGTCCGCGCGAAGGCTGCCCTGCTCCATGCGGCCGTCACTGATTCCCAGCCCGCGAACGATGTCGCGGATTGTCGCGACGTAGGCACGCGCTACTTCTGCGGTGCGATCCCCCATGCCCTCGATGGGCTTGGTGACAATCTCCACGAGCGGCACACCACCGCGGTTGTAGTCAACCAGCGAGTACTCGGCGCCTTGGATGCCACCGGAGCCGCCAACGTGGGTGTTCTTGCCCGCATCTTCTTCAATGTGTGCGCGCTCGATCGCGATCGTCACAACCGTGCCGTCATCGAGGACCACGTCGAGTGAACCCTCAAAGCAGGTTGGCTCGTCGTACTGCGAGATTTGGTAGTCCTTGGCGAGGTCAGGGTAGAAGTAGTTCTTGCGTGCAAAACGCGACGACTCGCGAATCTCGCAGCCAAGCGCAAGACCCAAACGGATCGCGGACTCAACGGCCTTGCCATTCGTCACGGGCATCGAACCTGGTAGACCAAGGCAAACGGGGCACACGTGGGTGTTCGGTTCGCCGCCAAACTCATTGAGGCAACCGCAGAACATCTTGGTCTTGGTGTTGAGCTCAACGTGCACTTCGATGCCAAACACCGGATCGAAGCTCTCAACCGCATCTGCGTAGGTGAGCGAGGTCATCGGGCCACCTCCAACTCGGGGGCAACGGAGGTCAAGGGGCCTCCCCAGGTCGCGTTCAGGAGCGACTCAAGCGCCCCGCCAACGCGGTACAGGCGGGCGTCCTCGTGGGCCGGAGCGAGCAGCTGGAAGCCCACGGGCAGGCCGTCTTCCGGCGCGAGGCCCGCAGGGATGGACATACCGGGGATGCCGGCAAGGTTTGCGGGGATGGTCGCGACGTCGTTGAGGTACATCGCGAGAGGATCGTCGATGCGCTCGCCGATCTTGAAGGGCGTGGTGGGTGCCGTGGGGCTCACGAGCACATCCGCGGCCTCGAACGCCGCCGCGAAGTCGCGCTGAATGAGAGTCCGCACCTTCTGCGCGGAGCCGTAGTACGCGTCGTAGTAGCCGGCGGACAGCGCGTAGGTGCCGAGGATGATGCGGCGCTTGACCTCGTCCCCAAAGCCCTGCGCTCGCGTCGCGGCCATGGTGCGCTCAATCGTCTCGCGCTCCACGCGCAAACCAAACCGCACGCCGTCAAACTTCGCGAGGTTGCTCGACGCCTCTGCGGGAAGGATCAAGTAGTAGGCCGCGAGCGCGTAAACGAACGACGGGCAGCTGACCTCGACGATCTCTGCGCCCGCACCCCGTGCGGCGTCGAGCGCCTCCTCGAACCGCTGGCGAACGCCGTCTTGGTAGCCCTCGCCACCGAGTTCGGTGACCACACCAATGCGCACACCCGTGAGATCGCCCGACGCTCCCTCAAGGGCCGCGGCAACGGCACCGGGGACTGGCTCGCGAAGGCTCGTTGCGTCGTGGGGGTCGTGGCCGCCCATGACCTCGTGAAGCATTGCCGTGTCCAGCACGGTGCGTCCACACGGCCCCAGTTGGTCAAGAGACGAGGCGAGGGCGATGGCGCCGTAGCGGCTCACTCCGCCGTACGTGGGCTTCACACCGACCGTTGCGGTCACGGCCGCGGGCTGACGAATTGAGCCTCCGGTGTCCGAGCCGATGGTCAGCGGAGCCTCGAAGGCGGCGAGAGCGGCGGCCGAGCCGCCGCCGGAACCGCCGGGGATGCGGTCCAAGTCCCACGGGTTGTGCGTGGGGCCATAGGCGGAGTGCTCCGTGGATGAGCCCATGGCGAACTCGTCCATGTTGGTCTTGCCAAGGATGGGCATCCGCGCCTCGCGCACCTTGCGGGTGACCGTCGCGTCATACGGAGGCAACCAGCCTTCCAGGATGCGAGATCCCGCTGTGGTGGGCAGACCCTGGGTGACAAGAACGTCCTTGATGCCAATGGGTACGCCCGCGAGTCTCGGGAGGGACACTCCGGCCGCGCGGTCGGCATCGACGCCAGAGGCAGTCTCGAGCGCCCCTTCCGTGTTCACGTGCAGGAACGCGTGGACGTCACCATCAACGGCGGCGATGCGGTCAAGGTGAGCCTGGGTCAGCGCAACGGACGTCACCTCGCCTGCTGCAAGGGAATCCGCCATCTGCGCGGCGGTGGCACGCGTCCAGTCGGTCATGCCTCCTCCCCCAAGATCTGGGGAACGCGATACCGGCCGTCCTCCGCTTGCGGGGCCGCTGCAAGCGCCTCCGCTGGCGTGAGCGACGGCTCAACAACGTCCTCGCGCTCAACATTCGCCATGGGGATCGGGTGGCTCGTCGCGGGAACATCCGCGGTTGCGAGCGTCTCAAGCGTGGCAACCGCGTCAACGATCGCTGACAACTGCCCAGAGAGCCTGTCGAGGTCCGAATCGGTCATGTCAATGCGGGCAAGGGCGGCAAGGCGCGCCACATCCGCACGTTCAAGGGAAGACATGCGAGCAGTCTAATGGCCGACGCAGGGGCGCCTGAGGCCCCCGGCTCACCTAGTCGAGGGCGCGGTCCATATCCCACGAATAGCCGAGCAACCGAACTTCCCCAGCCGCAGCGTCGGGCGCGTGGTCTACCGGGGTGACCGTGCCGTCTGGGTTGTCTTGGACCACCCAGTCCAGGTCCGTGCGGCGCACAAAGCCCAGCTTTTCGTAGAGCCGGTGCGCCGCGTGCATGCTTTCCATCGTTGAAAGCACAACGCCCGTTGCGCCCTGTTCGAGCGCCAAGCGCAACCCAGCTTTGGTGAGCTCGCGGCCAATTCCCCTGTGCCGCTCCATGGGCGACACCGCGAGCATTCGCAATTCGTATTCGCCAGCGTTCGCGCGCTCGATGAAGGGACTTCCCGGAGGAACGACCGTGAGAGTGCCAACGATTGCGCCTTCGCCGCGCTCGCCGTCTGCCATCGCAAGCAAGATCGCCTTGTCTGCGCGGGCGTGCGCATCACGCAGAGCGGGAATGTACGGGTGAGCGGCGTCAACGAGAGCGTCAGAGAGGTATGCGAGGGCCGTCAGCGCGCCGATCTCTGAAAGTCGCGTCTGGTCGTCGGGCTGAATCACCCGGATGGTCCCCGTCATACAGTTCCCTTCGTCACAGTGCGCAAATGCGCGCTTGGCACTGTCAATCTACCCACGCGTGCCAGTACCTCGCTACCGACGGCGCTCCGGTCATGGCGCGCCCACACGGTGCCACCTCACAGCCGCGGTTTCAAGCCACCGCGCTGGGGCCCCCCTCAAGCAACGCAACGAACTGCTCTTCGGTGAGCATCGGGACACCCAATTGCTCTGCCTTCGCTGCCTTGGAACCCGCGTTTTCTCCAACCACAACGTAGTGAGTGTTCTTGGACACGCTGCTCGCGGACTTTCCACCACGACTCACGATCGCCTCGGTGACGGAGTCGCGAGTGAATCCCTCAAGGGACCCCGTCGCGACCACGGTCAGCCCTGCGAGCGTCTGCGCCGTTGACTCGTCTCGCTCGTCTTCCATGCGCACACCAGACTCCGCCCAGGAGTCGACGATGGCCGCGTGCCACGGCACCTCGAACCAGTCACTCACCGACTCGGCAATGACGGGTCCAACGCCATCGACAGCCGCAAGCTCTTCAACGGCAGCGTCGCGAATAGCGGGCAGAGAACCAAAGGCCGCCGCGAGCGCCCGCGACGCCGTTGGCCCCACGTGCCGAATGCTCAGGGACACGATCACTCGCCACAACGGCTGAGACTTGGCCGCATCGAGATTGGCGAGCAGTTTGTGGCCGTTGGCCGCAAGCGCGCCGTCCTTGGTCACGAACAGTGGCACCTGCAAGAGATCGGCCTCGGTGAGCGAGAAGATGCCGGCCTCGTTCGGCAGCACTCCGGACTCGACGAGCGCCGCAGCGGCCTTCTCGCCGAGCACCTCAACATCGAACGCGCCCCGAGACCCGATGAACGCCACCCGATCAACAATCTGCGCGGGGCAGAACTCACTATTGGGGCAGCGGAGGTCCTTGTCCCCTGCCTTCTGCTCTGCAAGCGCCGTCCCACACGCCGGGCACTCCGACGGCATCACCCACGCGCGTTCCTGCCCGGTTCGCGCCGCGACCACGGGCCCAACGATCTCTGGAATGACATCGCCGGCTTTGCGCAGCACGATGGTGTCGCCGATCAGCACGCCTTTGCGCTTGACCTCGTGTGCGTTGTGGAGGGTCGCGAACGTCACCGTAGACCCGGCGACAGTCACCGGGGTCATCACACCGTACGGAGTGACCCGCCCGGTGCGCCCCACGTCAACGCGGATGTCCTCAAGCACCGTGTGCACTTCTTCTGGCGGGAACTTGTACGCGATGGCCCATCGCGGTGCGCGGCTCGTGAAGCCAAGCTCTGCCTGAACCGCGCGCTCGTTGACCTTGAGCACCGCTCCGTCGATTTCGTGGACCAGGTTGTGGCGCTTGGCCTCGAGATCGGCGAGGTACGCCTCTGCCTGCCCGACGCTGTCCACCACCTTGGCAAGCGATGTCACCGGAAGCCCCCAGCCAGCGAGGACCTCGTAAATCCCGGCCTGAGTGGCCAGCCGCGGATCAGGGGTGACCTCTCCCCACTCGAGCGCGCCAAGCGCGTAGGTGGTCACAGCGAGCGGCCTGCCGGCCGTGATTGTCGCGTCCTTTTGCCGCAGCGAACCGGCGGCGGTGTTACGCGGGTTGGCGTAGGGCGCCTTTCCCTCTTCAAGCAAGGCTTCGTTGAGTGCCTCAAACGCCGCAACGGGCAGGTAGACCTCGCCGCGCACCTCAACGATCGACGGCGGCGAGTCACCCGCCAGCTCGTGAGGCAAGCCGGCGATCGTCATCACATTCGCAGTGACATCTTCGCCTACGGTGCCGTCCCCACGGGTGACGCCCCGCACCAACGCTCCGTCTTCATACGTGAGCGAAATCGAGAGCCCATCGATCTTGGGCTCGCACACGAAGGCCTGCTCCCCCGCATCGCGAGTGACGCGTGCAAGCCAAGCCTCGACGTCGGCGATTGAAAAGGCATTGTCAAGGCTCATCATGCGTTCGCGGTGCTTCACCGACGCGAAGCCCGCAGAGACTGCGCCGCCAACAGTTTGCGTTGGGCTGTCCGGATCTGCGAGTTCCGGGTGATCGGCCTCGAGTGCCCGGAGTTCGCGCTCGAGCGCATCGTATTCAGCATCCGAGACGGTGGGCTGGTCAAGACCGTAATAGGCGTGTCGGTGCGCCTCGATCTCTTGGATGAGTTCCTGGTGGCGTGCGCGAGGGTCGGTCACATCACTATTCCATCACGGCCTTCTGACATGCGCGGGCGACCGGGTACCGTTGCCCAATGCGCACATCGGCTGGGGTGATTGCGAGCGCCGTTGCTGTGGCGTTCGCGCTCACGGCGTGCACGGCGGATCCTGTTCCCAATCCGACCACCACAGTGACTGTCACAACAACGGTGGAGGCTCACACCACGGTCACGGCCACGGCATCGGCCATACCCAATCCCAACCTGGTTCAAAACCCGTACGCGCGGCCGGACGACCTCGGCATGACCCCTCTCAAGGTCCGCAAGAACGGCCTCGCCGTTCCTGGCGAGACGCCGCCGGAACTCGTCAATCGTCAACTTGAACCCGGCGAGAGCCCGCTCGCGGATCCAGAAGCAGATGAGTGGTTCGTCAGCATTGACGAGGTTCCCGCGGACGTGCTCGGACGCTCGTCATGGAGCGAGAAGTGCCCGGTCACTCCAGACGATCTCGCCTACGTCGTCATGCCGTTTTGGGGCTTTGACAACAAGCCACACACGGGCGAGATGCTCATCAACGCGGACTACGCCACAAAGGTTGTGCCGGTCTTCCAGTACATGTACGAGCACCGCTTTCCCATCGAGGAGATGCGCGTCACCACGTGGGACGAGGTCAACGGCACTCATTACGGCGACCAAAACATCACAATCTCATTCGAGTGCCGGCGCACCACGGGTGGCTTCACAACGTGGTCCGCGCACGCAAGCGGTCTCGCTATCGACATCAACCCTTTCCACAACCCGTGGGTACGCGACGGGTCCGTCTACCCGGAACTCGCAGATGCCTACCTGGACCGCACCTGGCTCCGCCCGGGAATGATTGAGACGCAGAGGTCGATCATCGCGGAGTTCAAGAAGGCGGGCTGGTTCTGGGGCGGCAACTGGGGCACGTTCGACGACTGGATGCATTTCTCAGCGAACAATCACTAGTCGTTGCAGGCAAGAGGTCCCTATCGCGCACAGCGTGGCCGCGAGACACTTGGTCTGTGACCATCCCCTCGCGCGCCGACATTGACACCGCGGCGGCTGCTATTGCCGCCCACACTCGCCGCACCCCCATCATTGAGATCGACGGCGACACCGTTGGCCTCAACGCCACGCTTGTGTTCAAACTCGAATACCTGCAAGTCACCGGCGCGTTCAAGGCGCGGGGTGCCGTCAACTATGTCGCTACTCAGCCAATTTCCCCCGCGGGAGTGGTGGCAGCGTCGGGCGGTAACCATGGTGCGGCGGTCGCCTACGCTGCCCGACGCTTTGGTCACCAAGCCAATATCTTTGTGCCAACAACGGCGAACCCGAGCAAGGTTGAGCGGTTGGCTGACTTGGGTGCGCACGTTCACCAAGTGGGGGCGACCTACGGGGACGCGCTCGATGCGGCGGAAGCGTATTTGGCGGAGCGCGATGCCACGTCCATTGCCGCGTTCGACGATCCGGTGGTGATGGCGGGAGCCGCGACAGTCACCCGCGAGCTCGACCATGCCGCCGCACCCGGTGGCGGGCTCGACGTGGTGTTGCTCGCTTGCGGAGGAGGCGGTTTGGTTGGTGGAGCGGCCGCCTGGCTCGGCGACCGCGTTCCTGTCATTGCCTGCGAAACCGCTGGTACGGCGTCGTATGCTGCCGCCGTGGCGGCCGGTCACCCGGTGGAAGTGCACGTCAGCGGGGTGGCTGCGGATCATCTGGGCGCGCGGCAAATTGGCGCGGTGCCGTGGGCCGCTTTGAGCGCGGTTGGCGCGCAGAGCGTCGTTGTCACCGACGCCGATGTGTTGGCGGCGCAGGCTCGCTTGTGGCGGCTCTTGCGGGTCATCGTTGAACCCGGTGTGGCGGCGCCTTTTGCGGCTCTGATGACCGGGGCGTTTGTGCCGGAACCAGGTTCTCGCGTGGGCGTGGTGCTGTGCGGCGCGAATGTCGTGACGCCGCTGTCGTAACGCCGCGGCGTCACATCACGCGGTAGCGGAGGTAGACCCAGCCCGCGTCGAGTTCCTCGTGGGCGATCAACTCGAGATCCGCGCGTACCCCCTGCGGCCACCACGGCGTGCCGCCGCCAGTGGCGTGCGGAACAACGTACCGGCCAACCTCGTCGACCTCACGCATCTCGAGCGCCACCGCAGCCAGGCCCGCGCCACCGATACCGAGTTCACCGTCTGTGGACGCCTTGAGTTCTCTGAGCGCTTCGAGGGTCAGCGGATTGCCCTCTCTGCGGTTGAAGACGTGGTGAGGCGTCGAGCGCCAGATCTCGCCGTACTTGTACATCTCGTCGGTGAGCTCGCCGTAGTCGCTGCCGTCACCGGGGCGGATGTCCTCCCATACCCGCATGGTTTCCCACAGGTTGGGTCCGTAGATTTCGCCAGCAAGCCCGCGAGTGCGCTCGGCCGCGTGCGCGTGGATACTTGGCGTTGGTGTTGACCACTCGAAGTCGCCGTCCGGCCCGGTGATGAAGCCGTCGACCGATGTGATCAAGAGATAGCTGAGTTTGGCCACCATTCAAGTGTGCCCCCAACGGCCAGCCCGCGCACGAGTCGTGGCTCGTAGCCGCAAGCCGCAAGCCGCTAGCCGCTAGCCGCTAGCTCAGTCAGGGCTTTGCGCCGGAGTTACGAGCCCACGAAATCGCCATGCGGATCAAGGCGAGGTCGCTCCCGCGCGGTCCAACGAGGCTGATTCCAACCGGCCCGCCGGGAACACTCATCAGCGGCACCGAAAGCGCGGGCCGCCCGGTGATGCCGGCGATCGTGGTGAGGCCCAGCGTTGCCGCGCGCGCCGCCTCTAGCTCGTCGTCCGTGGCAGTGAGCGACGGCGCCGCCGACGCAGTGGCCGGGATGAGGAGCACCGCGTCGCCAAGAGTCGCGTCCAGGACCGCGGCGAGCTTGTCGCGCTCGGCAATCGCTTCGCGTTCACGTTGCGCGGTCACGCCCGACGCGGCCGCGAAGCGAGCGGCAACGTCACCTGCAAGGGTGCCGGGATGGGCAGTTACCCAGGCTCCGTCCGATCTCCACGCCTCGGCCTGCTGGGTGATGCGGAAGGCCTCGAAGAGCTCGGCGAATCGTGGGAAGCCAACCCTGTCAGCGTTGGGCGCAAGCGCCAATGCCGCCTCTCTGAACGCCCGGGTGACGTCTGGGTCTGGGGTGACCGGGCCGTCGGGCACGAGGACGCGCTGAGCCGGGCGCGTAAACGGTGCCCCCGCGAGCCCCACGCTCGCAACGGCGAGCAAGGTCTCGCCGTCTCGCGCGAGGTAACCAACCGTGTCATAGCTAGGCGCGAGGGGTGCCACTCCCTGGAGCGGGATGGCTCCGTGGGTTGGCCTCAGCCCCCATAGCCCCTGGTAGGAGGCGGGAACTCGGATAGATCCGGCAGTGTCAGTTCCGAGTCCGATGGTCGCCTGTCCAAGAGACACGGCAGACGCGGGACCGCTTGACGAGCCGCCGGGGATCCCCTGGGGAACGGCCGGGTTGGGCGGCGTTCCGTAGTCGGGATTGAGCCCTGCGATCGAGTACGCGAACTGGTCGGTTTGTGCGATGCCAACGACGTCTGCCCCGGCGTCGAGCAGCGCGCGCACAGCGGGCGCGGTCTCAAACTCCATGGGCGAGTTCGCGAGATACGCGCGCACGCCCAAGCCACGCCGGAAGCCCGCGACGGCAAAAAGGTCCTTGACCGCGACTGTGTGCCCGGAAAGTGGGCCAGCCCCTGAGCCGCTGACGAGCGGAGACCCAACGAGCCGCCATACCCGGGCATCGACGGCAGGCGAGGCGACGGCAGGAGCCACATTGGCAGATGGAGTTGGCGTCGCGGTGTGTTCCGTCACGATGCGCCAGCGACCGTCGTCACCCTGTCGCCACAGCCGGCTTGCGAAGCTGCGGCGCCCACCCTCGTGGTCCGTCTCCGAAACGACGTGCGCAACGCCCGGTCCCGCGCGGTGCACGAGGATCCCGGAAACGACAGGCGCATTCGCGTCTTGTTCAGATACGCCCTTCTCACCCGCACCTTGTTCGCCAGCGCCCCGTGCGATCTCTCGCGCACGCCCACGAGCCGCGGCAATCGCCTCGTGACCCACGGTGACACCCGCTTCGTCAACGCTCGCGGCGAACGCAGAGCGCTCGAAAGAGCGACCCAAGGCACCGTCGTCGTCGGCCATAAGCGCGGATTCGTGTGCAAGTACTGCCTCGACAAGGCCGCTTGGGGGTGGAGATCCGTCGTCGGTAGCGACGCGGGGTTCCGTCATCTCCGCCCTCTCCATGTCAGCATTATGTTGGCACTGACATTACTGCCGCGAGGTCCCCAAACCGCGTAGGCCGTCAACGGTGATTTGCCGCGATCAGAAGTGAGGCTTCCGTGCTTGATGCGCTCCGCCGCAACCCGGGCAACACCCACCTTGGGCTGATGCTCGCCCTCACCTTCACAACCGGCATCGTTGACGCCGTTGGCTACCTTGGGCTCGACCGGGTCTTCACGGGAAACATGACGGGGAACGTCGTGATTCTCGCGATGGGACTCGCGGGCGGAACGGGCCTTCCGGTGCTAGGCCCGCTCATCGCGCTTGCCGCGTTCATGGCAGGCGCTGCGGTTGGCGGCAGGGTGTTGCGGTCCGACGCCCACGGCTGGACCGCGCGGCACAGTTGGCTCTTCGCAGGCGTGGGTTTGGTGGTGCTTGCTTGCGTGGTGCCAGCGGTTCTCATCGACGCTCCCGGACGCTCGCTTCAGTACGGCATCACGGCCGCGCTGGGACTGTCGATGGGCTGCCAGGCGGCAACTGCCAGGCATATTGCTGTCAAAGACGTGACCACTGTGGTTGTTACGTCCACCATCACTGGCCTCGCCTCCGATTCGGTGCTCGGCAAGGGCGGGGGCCAGCCGTGGAAGCGGCGTGCCGGGGCGATTGGACTCATTGGTCTTGGCGCATTCGTTGGAGCTGCGCTGCTCAAGGTGCACCTTGGATGGGGTCTTGGGCTCGCCGGGGCCATCATCGTCACGGTCGCCGTGCTGGGACACCTCGCCCGGCCACGGCCGGTTAACGATGCGGAGCTCAAAGCGACCTACGACGAGGCGTAGGTGACCCGACCGTCGACGATCGTCAGCGCGACGGCCATTTCCCTCAGTTCGGCGGGTTTCGCAGTAAGTGGGTCGGCCTCAACAGCGATCACATCTGCCACCTGACCCCGCGCCACCTGACCCCGCGTCACCTGACCCCGCGCAACCTGACCCCGCGCAACCTGACCCCGCGCGCCACCCACACGGGTACTCGCCTCCATCGCAGCCGCCACCGTGAGCCGCTGTTCCGGATGCCACGCGGGCCGCTCGTCATCGCTCCGATGAACCGCGGCGGCGATCGCTACCCACGGATCGAGCGGCGCCACGGGGGCGTCGGATCCAAGCAAGAGCCGCGCTCCCGCGTCGTGAAGGCTGCGATAAGGGAACGCTCGCTCGGCGCGATCGGCCCACAGCGCGTCGGCGACGTCGCGGTCGTCGATCGCGTGTTGCGGCTGCACTGACGCCGCTATCCCCAGCTTCGCGAAGCGCGGCAGGTCGGACTCGCGCACAAGCTGAGCGTGCTCGATTGTGCCGTGAGCGCCGGTCCCCTCGAACGCGTCAAGGGCCCGCGTCACTGCCGCGTCACCAATCGCGTGGAGCGCCACGTCCAGACCGCGCTCGCGGGCTGCGGTGAGCAGTTCGCGCAGTCCCTCTTCGCTGTGCGCTGCATGCCCGACGCTTGGGTCGCCAAGGCCGTGGCCGTACGGCTCGTGCGTGAGCGCGGTTCGCGTGTTGAGCGAGCCGTCCGCGAACACCTTGAGCGCACCAACCGTAACAAGGCCCGCTGTACCAGGCGCGATGTCCCCAGTGCGCATCCCCCTCGCGTCCGAGGCCGCCAGGTGCGGCTGGTAGATGCAGGCCTCGACCCGCAGCGCATTGAACCCAGCACCTACCCGTTCCATCCAGGTCTCGACGTTGTCCGCCATCTCCAAGTCGCGGATTCCCACGACCCCGCGCGCGCTCGCCGCAGCGACGGCATTCCGCAGCATTGCGTCGTCCTGCGCCGCGGTCGTTTCTGCGTCGAGCGCGATTTGGACAGCAAAGGCGGCATCTTCCCTCAGCACACCCGCATGCGGTGCGCCGAACCGCGAAGCTGCTGCGGTGTTGAGCCACACGCAGTGGAGGTCGTGGCTGATGACCACAACTGGCCGGTTGCCAAAGGCGCCGTCAAGCGCCTCGGCGGTCATAGCGTCGGGCCAGAGTGCGTCTTGGAAACCGCGGCCAATGACAACCTCACTAGCGCGCGCTGCCTCACCGACACCCGCCGCACCGACACGTGCAGCGAGCCGGGCAACAACCTCCGCCGCCGATGCGGAGCCGGAGACATCAACGCGCCCCCTGAAACGGGCCCATTGGGTGAAGTGCACGTGCGCGTCCCATAGGCCGGGCATGAGCCAGCGGCCGTCAAGGTCAATTTCCTCGACGGCCGCCGGCATTTCAAGCCGAGGACCGACGGCCGATATCCGTCCGTCCCCGATGGCGACGTCGATGAGGGTGTCGTCGCCGATGACGCGGCATCGTCGCAGAACGAGGGAGTTCACACGACGAGACTAGCCGCGCCGAGGGTCTGTTCAGACGGCCGACCAACCGCCGTCGGAGGGCAGGATCACGCCGTTGAGGTTCACCCCGTCATCACTCAGGAGGAACGTGATCGAGGCCGCGAGGGCCTCTGGTTCCGCGAGCGCGGGCAACACGCTCATGGCAAGCATGATGCGCTCGCCGGCGACGGGATCCGAGAAGGTGCCCTCGATGCCGGTGGCCACTGGGCCAGGGGCCACCGCGTTGACACGCACTCCTGAGGGTCCGTAGATGAACGCCGTCGACTTCGTGAGTCCAACTACCGCGTGCTTGGACGCCGTGTAAGCGACGCCGGCGGCGGAGCCGCGTAGCCCGGCCTCCGAGGCGATGTTCACGATAGAGCCCTGGCGCGCAGCAATCATCGCTGGTAGCACGGCGCGAGTCAGTCGCATCATGCCGGTGACGTTGACCGCCATCACGCGGTCCCAGACGTCGTCGGTTACCGCGACGAGGCCCGCCATCTTGTCCATGATCCCCGCGATGTTTGCGAGGCCATCGATGGTGTCGCCTGCCGCCGCGACCACTCGGTCAACGTCATTCTGGCTCGTGATGTCTGCGCGAACCGCGACCACGTCGAGGTCCTTGTGCTCGTCCGCGAACTCGTCGAGGCCCGTCGCGTTGACGTCCACCGCGATGACGCGGCCGCCCTCGCGAGCGACGCGGCTTGCGGTTGCCCGCCCAATGCCAGAGCCAGCACCGGTGATGATCAGGGTCTTGCCCGTGAAGCGGCCCGCGGTGATGGCCTCCTCCCACTCGGGAAGTTCCACCTCGTCCACATCCCCAGCCGGGCCCCTTGCCTCGCCGCTTCCCCCCGCTACCCCGCCCGACGCTGTGGTGACGTTTGCGCCGCCGGTTGCCGCAGCGTCGGGCACGTATGCCTCCGCTTTGGCGACAAGCTCGTCGATGATCTCCTGGGTGAACTGACCCTTGCTGAGCTTGATCAGGCGCTTCATCGCGAAGCGCCTCACGGGCTTCATGACCGCCTCGCTTTGACCGTTCTCCGCGAGCATCGCTCGCAGGACTGGGCCGCCCTGCGGGTGGTCGAACCAGTCGCCGACCTTGGTGTCGCCGGAAAGTCCTGTTGCCATGATGTTCTCCTACGCCTTCGCCTTGGCAGGTTTCGCTTTTGCGGGCTTCGCTTTGGTCGTGTTGGCCCTGGCAGACTTGCTCTTGGCGGGTTCCGTCTTGCCGATCGCGGCCGCGTCACGGGCACGCGCCGCCGCATGGATGCCGCCCAGGTAGCCAAAGACGGTCGCGGGGCCGATGGTCGAGCCCGCACCCGGGTACGTACGGCCCATGACGGACGCCGTGGTGTTGCCGGCGGCGTAGAGGCCTTCGATGACGTTGCCGTCGGTGTCGAGAACCCGAGCGTGCTCATCCGTGAGGAGACCACCCTTGGTGCCGAGGTCGCCTGGGACGATCTGCACCGCGTGGAACGTCCCCTTCTCGATCGGTCCCAGGTTGGGGTTCGGCTTGACGCCCGGGTCGCCGTAGTAGTTGTCGTAGGCGGTGCGGCCCCGGTCAAAGTCCTCGTCGACGCCCGTCTTGCAGAAGCCGTTGAAGCGCTCGACGGTCTGGGCGAGCACGCTCGGGTCCATGTCCAGCTTGATGGCAAGCGTGTCGAGGGTCGGCGCAGTTACGTAGGTGCCGTTCTCCTTGAGCTTCTTGAGGCCGGTGACCGCTGCGTTGAAGAGGTACTTGCGACGGTGGCGCGCATCCATGATGAGCCAGCACGGAATCGCGGGCGTCTCCTTGTTGCGTTCGAGGATCGCGTGGCCCACGTCGATGTAGCTCGCGGACTCGTTCACGAAGCGGCGGCCCGACTGATCAACCATGATCGAGTACGGGTCCGAGCGCTCGTTAAGCACAAACAGAGCCTCGCCGCTCGGGAGCGGGATGGATGCGCCCCACCACGCGTCATCCATAAGGGCAACATCGGCGCCAGCGTCGATGCCAACCTGGATCCCTGTTCCCAGGTCGCCAACGGGAGCAGACGTGTAGCCGGGGACGCCGTGGAACTTCTCGCGCCACTCGGTGTTGCGAGCGAACCCACCTGTGCCCAACATGACTCCAGCGTGGGCGCGAATGGTGCGTGCGCCGTCGGGCCCGGAAACCTCAGCACCGATCACAACACCGCTACTGTCCTTAACAAGCCTGATAATTGGCGTGTTGAGGACCACGGGGATGCCCATGTCCTTGACGATCTTCATGAGACCGGAGGCGTAGGCGCCGCCGAGTCCAACGAGCTTTTTGCCCGTGAGCATTCCCTTGGCGGTGCGGCCCATGACCTTGGCGGCGCGAACGAAGCCGTCGAAGGTTGACCAGGAGCGGCTCATGAGCCAAACGTCGTCGGTCTTGAGGGGCAGCGGGACGCCGCCTTCCTTGGCGCGCGACACGTCAAACCATGCGCCGAGTCGCTTGGAGTCGAAGGGCTCCGTCTCTACGGCGCGGCCGCCGTCCATGCCGCCGGGGCGGTCGGGGTAGTAATCGGGGTAGTCCCTGCTCAGCGCCCACTTGAGGCCTTTGGAGCGGAACAGGTTGTAGACCGTGGGGATGGTTTCGAGATAGGCGCGCCTGCGTTCAGGGCTCGAGGCGGGGCCGACGTCGCCGATGCAGGCTTCCATGTATTCGAGGGCCTTTTCGAGCGAGTCTTGCTTTCCCAGCTTCGCCATATCTGGGTGGTTGGGTAGCCACAGTCCGCCGCCGCTGATTGAGGTGGTGCCGCCCCACTTGTCCGTGCTTTCCACGATGAGGACTTTGAGTCCCGCGTTTTTCGCGGCGATGGCCGCGCTCATTGCGGCAGCTCCGGAGCCGCCGACCAGGAGGTCGACCTCCTCGTCAAACTCTGGCATGTCTACTTCTCCTTTTTGGGGATACCGGACAACGTTGTCCGGTTGCTAGTGTAAGCCCGTGGTTGAGAGCCGAAAGACCAATCGAGGGCCAGTTGCCGGGCCCGAGAATCGCGCCGCGCTCATCGCGGCCGCCCGAGCAGTTTTTGATGAGCAGGGCGTCGCCGCGCCGTTGTCCGCGGTGGCGAAGCGCGCCGGTGTTGGGCAGGGCTCGCTCTACCGCCACTTCCCCGATCGCGTGGCGCTCGCCATGGCCGTGTTTGAAGAGAACATGGACGAGATCGACGCACTGGCTGCGTCACCGTCATCGTCTCTGCGCGATATTTGCGACCTCGTTACGCATCAGACAGAGGGGACGGGCGCGTTTCTTGCCCTTGTAGAAATCGAGGCAGGCGCGGACGAGCGGATGGCCGTGTTCGAGTCGCGACTCCGGGACGTATTCGCGTCGAAACTGCCCTCCGACGACGGGTTACTGGGGCCTTCGGCGTCGCTTGACGACCTCATGCTCGCGGTGGGTATGGTCGCCGGGATGGCGATGCAGTCGCCGCGCGAGTCCCGTCACGCGGTCGCGGGTGCGGCTTGGGACCTCGTTCAGCGGGGACTCAGCGCCTAGGGCTGGGGGTCGCCGTCCGCGACCACCTCGTCGTCAACCACCGCGTCGTCTCCGTGAGCCGCGTACCAGGCCGATTGCTGCCGCATAAGCTCACCCATGGGCGTGCCCCGCTCAACGCCGTAGACGGTGCCGGGGAAATCGAGATCTCGCTGGATGGCCCAGATTTCCTCGTGACGGTCCGGCGGCAGAATCTTGGCTGGCCGGCCAACGGCGACCCAGTGAATGGGGACAATCGCGCCATCGTCGAGCCACGAATTGACCTGAACCACGCCACGGACGCGGACCTCGACCCCCTCGCCAAGGCGCGAACCGGGGAACAGCGAAGCGCCGGTCGCGACAAAACAGTTGGCGCCAACGGTTGCGCCGTTGACGTGCGCGTGGGCTCCGATAAGAGTTGACGCGCCAATGTGCACGTCGTGACCTGCCCGCGCCCTGACCACCGCGCCTTCCATCACCAGCACGTCCGCGCCCACCGTGATGGCGCCGTCCTCTGAGGTGAGCACAGCCCCCCAGAGCACACGGACCCCGGGTCCAATGGTGACGTCACCCGCCACGACGGCATTGGGCGCAACCGTTGCGGTTGGGTGGATGGTTGGGGTCTTGCCGCGGTGAGTAACGATCATGACCCGACGCTACCCGACGCCACCTATTGCTTTCTCAGCGAGCGATAGTCGCCTGACCGAGCACGCGAGTGCCCTGGTAGACCACGAGGCTCTGGCCGGCCGCGACGCCGCGCATGCCGTCGTCGAGGGTGACCGTTAGCGAGTCGCCGTCCCGAACCACGGACCCAGGCACGGCCTCACCGTGGGCTCGGACTTGAACCAGGCATGGCGTCGGGCTGGCAGGGTCGGTAGCTGGAACGTCTGGAGCCAACCAGACAACCTTCTCGCCGCGAAGCGTGCGAACCGTAAGGAGCGTTTCTGGGCCGACGGTGACGACGTTGCGGGTGGTGTCGATACCCGTCACGTAACGGGGCGCACCATCCGCGGCCGGGCGCGGAAGGCGCAGACCCTTGCGCTGGCCCACGGTGAACGCGTACGCGCCGCTGTGGGCGCCGACGACCTCGCCGGTTTCATCGACGATCTCGCCGGGGTTCTCGCCAAGCGCGCGCTCAAGAAATCCCTTGGTGTCGCCGTCCGCCACAAAGCAGATGTCATAGGAGTCTGGCTTGTTGCTGACGCCGAGGAGCCGGGCCGCGGCCTCCGCGCGAACCTCCGACTTGGAGGCAGTGCTGCCGAGCGGGAACATCGCGCGAGCGAGCTTCTCCGGACCCATGACCGCGAGCACGTATGACTGGTCCTTGGCCATGTCTACGGCGCGGTGGAGCTCGCGGATACCGTCGTCGCGGATGACGATGCGCGCGTAATGGCCGGTTGCGACGGCGTCGAAGCCGAGCGCCGCCGCGCGCTCGAGGAGGGTGTCGAACTTGATGTGCTCGTTGCACCGCACGCAGGGATTGGGCGTTCGTCCTGCCTGGTATTCAGAGACAAAGTCGCCTACGACGCGGTCGTGAAACTCGTCGCTCAAGTCCCACACGTAGTACGGGATGCCGAGGCGATCCGCGGCCCGACGCGCGTCGTTGCTGTCCTCGATTGAGCAGCATCCGCGGCTGCCGGTGCGGAACTCGTCGCGATTGCGGCTGAGGGCCATGTGAACCCCGACGACGTCGTGGCCCGCGTCGATCGCGCGCGCGGCAGCGACGGCGGAGTCGACTCCACCGGAAAGAGCTGCCAGTACACGCACCCGTAAAGGGTACGCGGGCGGCGCGGGAGAGTTCTACGCGGGCGGCACCGGTTGGGGTTTACGCGCGGCCGTGCCCGTTGAGATCTACGCGGGCGGCACCGGTTGGGGTTTACGCGCGGCCGTGCCCGTTGAGATCTACGCGGGCGGC